>MDSW01174100.1_pt1 | contig 15926 bp, 19 predicted proteins | sample 811171 | NCBI WGS metagenome assembly MDSW01 (sample SAMN05326641, study PRJNA326480) | marine metagenome | isolation source: seawater | place: Atlantic Ocean: North West | collected 2012
AAAGTACGTATAAGTTCTCATCGTACTCGCGTTTCTGTTTTTCAACTTACATTACTAGCCGTAGTTCAACTGCGTGTTTCCACGCCGTTCACCCCTCCTTGCGGAAATTTGCTACTCACGGCCTTATTCTAACTCGAATCATACAGGGATGATAGAGTTTTTATGTTTAATCTATTGATTAAACTGGAACTTACGAACCAGGTCGAGACCCGAATTAACGCCTCTAACGAAGCGGTTCGTAAGGTGCAGCCCCGAAGGGCTGCGGCATCTGTTAATGCCTTAATCTAGTGAAGAGAGGGAGCCTAAAAGATCTAAGGCTTCCCTCCCTTCATTATTACTACGTCCACACCTATACCGGTATGTTGCAATAATCTCTTCTATTAGGGGAAAGCACCACCGCCAGGCCCCCTGCTACGGGCTGACGGCGGGCTTACGTATATCTCAGATAGAACCAGCACTGATTAGTGAAATAACAGGATATGTAAAGCCACACACGGTGCCTCTTTCATACTGTCTTCCACTCTTTGTCGTGGTTATCTTTAGGTCGCAGCCGCATTTGCGGCATATTCGGTTTGTATCATTTACCATACTATCCCTTCCCCTCATTATTACTACGTCTGAGGATATACCGGTATGTTTCATTTTAGCGTTTTACCGGTCTCTACGTCCACCCAGCGAGAGTATCCTTGGAAACTTATCTCTTCGTCTATTTCACCGTATGACCACCAAGTCTCTATTTCATTGGAATTGATTCTTCTGGCCTTCTTGTGCATCTGGAACTGGGGCCTTCTCCTTAGAAGACTGGCAATTCTCTGCTTAGCAAGACCCGCTTTAGTATTGTTCTTGAACCACGACTCTATTTCCGTCACAGTTAGAACCTGCACGTTTTGCTTCCTGTAAGCAATGAAGCAGTTCTCGATTTGACCGACTATTCTTTGGTACTTTCTTCCTATCTTAGGCTGAGGAGTAAGCCGATGGTATTCGTGTTCCGATTTAATGTGCGAAATCTTTTCTTCTTCTGTCGAGAAGGTTTCTTCGCAACAAGGGCATTTTAGAACAGTTTCAGAATTATCCATCAAGTCTCCTCTCAAATCTTCTTAACTATCGAGGATTCAGTAATCCTTCTGACAGTCTCCCACAGTGCTTCTCGTGGTAGAGCGAGTTTCTCTAATCTCGCTTTGTCTACCTTTCTGATGCGAATCGTCGTAAAGTTGTGTTCTCGCACCTTGGCTTCCTCCGCCATGTCCTTCCGAGACCTATAGGTTATTTAAGGAATCCTCTATGGATTATAAGATAATGAATCGCTAGAACCGGATTTGTTAAGTATATTCGCAAGGCTCAAAGCACCATGAATCTGTTCGAGGTCACGCTAACACTGTCAATTGAAGCCATGCACGAGGAAAGTGCAGATACGAAGCTGGATAACTTTCTGTCTGCCTTGGATCTTAAGAAAAACGAGAAAATAGACCTTGTCGAATTAGGAGACATAGTCTCAGTGGGTGATGAAGAAGAATCAGATGATTCCCCCAAGAAAAAGCTACCAGATCTGGAAATGCCAGAAGAGGAAGACTGGGAAGATGACTGGGAAGACCTAGATTGGGATACTTTGGACGAAGAGGACGAAGAAGAGGACGAAGAGGACGAAGAAGAGCCAAATATCGAAGAAGACAGCGATGACGCTGAGGAAGAAGCAGAAAAGGAAGTGCCCCTTCCGAAGGATGAAGAGGAACCAGTTGCGACAGAGGAAAGTGAGCAGGATGAGCAAGAAGAACAGCCAGAAACAGACGAACCCATTCCCGATGAATCTACCCCAGTTGACTCAGGAGATGATGGCGATGAAGTCGATGACGCTGCCGATAACCCTACCGATGATGACGATGGCTACTGGGAAGACGATGACTCCGATGACTCCGATGACTCAGACGACGAAGAAATAGATGACGAAGAAAATTGGCCTTGGGAAGACTAAGTATGAAATTCGAATGGAAGTATTCTCCTAAACACGAGAAGCTGTCTGCTTCCCAAGCAAAGAAAGAACTGAAAGAAATCAGTGTTTCACTAGATGAACTACCCTTAATCAGAAGATCCGACCCAGCAGTTAGAAAGCTACTGGATGACGGTGTCGACGTGAAAATCGACGATGTAATCAAGATAACAAGAAGTTCAAAGACGGGTGGGAGTGTTCCCTATTACCGTAGAGTGATATACTGATACATATGATAGTCTATAATTGCTATACCGATGCCTCTACTATAGGGCAATATGAAACTGCTAGCTCTGGTATGGCTGCTATACTAGTTAATATTACAGATAATAGGTTAATCTACTCTATGGGTAGGACTAACGATGTGGATAACTGCACCGTTGCAGAATTGTTTGCAATAAGGTTAGGTCTGTTCCTATCTAAGTCGGTTGTGAAGGAAGGAGATCTTCTCAGGATATGCTCCGATAGCCTGTCTGCGATAGAGCACGTCGAAGGAAGAACCGACACTGAAAACGAGGACATAGGCGAAATCACGCATTTCATCCAAAAGATACTCAAGACTTACCCCTGCGATGTGCAATTTCAGTGGGTTAGAGGCCATTCTGACCACCCAATGAACGACATGGCTGACTATATTGCATACCATCATGCGCAGGGTTAGACTAATATCCTCACCCGCCATGCGATTATCATGGTGAACTTTGCCGACAAAGCAAGGCGCGAATCCCAAGCCAGGGAAAACGCTTCGTTCAGTTCAAGCAGAGTTAACCATAGGCAGAATTGGATAAGGAAGAATAAGATACATCATTTCTTACTTGGCACCAAAGGAGTTTCTTTCGGTGCGCCATTTGACGGAATAGGACTTCCATCGCACAACGTGACAATGTGTGCGGTATCTGACTATGGAGAACTACCTGTAGCAGTTTTCAACTTGGGATACAAGCAAGAAAACACCTTTCCTAAGACGCTAGATGTGTCTCAGTTGAACAATATAATGGTAAGTGGTAACGAAATCACCATTACTCTGCCGAAAAACGAAGAAGGAATAGCAAATGCTACAGGTTTCTATTATGGATTAGACTCTGCATTCACTCAGCATGGTAAGATATTCTCTTCCACTCCCATGAGAATCTTAGTGACGTATCATGTCACTAGCAACACTACTTCAGACGCTTTCGCCACTACTTCGAGGTTTGGAAAAACGACTTTGTTAAGAGAAACGATGAGCGATGAATCGGAATTCATGAAAGAGTTCAAGGTCGGAGCGAACGGCAAAGTGAATCTTGGCCCAATAACGCAAGCCTTTGTTAAAATACCAGAAGTAGGAGAAATAGATCCTGTTACAGGTCGTGCCGCCGAACCTCAGTACATGATTACCGATAGAGTTACTATCAAGTTAATCAGTGCGTGAGAATATGGAAGACCTTGCTAGCTTCTTTTGGTATGCGTCCCCAGACCAGTTCGATACCAGAGTACTAGACGAAATAGACCCCTCAATAGACCCCAGTATACCCCAAATAGAGAAAACTTTTGTCGATTTTGACATAAGAAACGGCAGAATGAAGCACAGATGGGTTCCAAAAAGCAGAGCAGAGGCAATCAGATACTTGCTGTATCACGAGGATGCAGCAGGATTGAGAAAAGCATCGGATAAGTACTATGTTGTAGAAATACACTTGGAAGAACCGTTGGAAAATCTTACAGAAAAATACGAAAAAGCTGTTCCAGTTGGTTTTCGAGGAGCCGTGATACCCGTTCCCTTCACAATGTCAGTGGTAGCAGGCACTAGAAGAGACTTGTCACCCAAGTTCACTTACAGCGCACAAAAGCTAATTTCGCTAGAAGGAGACAAAGAGGTCTCATCAATAGGTATGGGAGTCATGTCTCCAGAGGAAATCAGGGATATGTCAGTGGTTGAAATAGACCAGTTTGAGTCTCTAAAGGAAAGTACGGCAAAAAAGCCAAGACCTGTAATAGGGGGTCCAATGGATCCGAGAATGGGTTCGTTGGGTTTGGAAGACATATGCCCCACCTGTAACCTACCAGGATACAAGAACGAATACGAACTGAGTTGCCAAGGACACTTTGGTCGTATAGATTTAGGAACAAACATCCCTAATTATCTGTTCTTGGGAGAGAGGTCTAGAAAGGCAAATGGTAGCTATCCCTTGATGTATACCTTGAACCACACCTGTTTGAACTGCAAAAGAGCAATGCTAACACAGGAAACGATGGACTTTTACTCTGCTACGATCATTCATGAGTTCGAGAACGGTGGAAGAAATCACCAATCCAGAGCCAGAATTAAAAATACACTTGACCCAGAGTATGCTAAGGTCTTGAAACCACTTCCTCCAGCACCAGAGAGAATATGCCCACACTGCGAAGAGTATAGTCCTAAGGTCGATTTTAGCTACAGAAGCAAGAAGTTCCTACTTTCTAAGGAGCTGAATGGCTCAAAAGAACTCACTTTTGACCAAGTTGTTTCTATTTTAGAAGAAATACCTAACGACGACGTTTACTTTTTGGGAGCCGATCCAAATACTTCACGGCCAGAGCATATGTTCTTCAGGTATCTGCCTGTAATACCTAATACAGCAAGACCCCTAAACATAACAGAGGGCGGCAAAATAGAGCTAGACGAACTAACGCAGTTATACGCCGACGTTGTTTACGCTGCTTCTAGGATACAAGAAATCAAGGTTGGTATGCTTTCTGTCGACAGGCAACAATATGCAGAGGCTCAGCTTTTCACTGCAGTGTGTAGGGTGATGGACAACCAAAATCAAACTGTAGGGAGTGGTGGTACTAAGACAAAATACGACTACGATGGCTCTTCATCGCAGGTTTCTTTCGATGGTTTGCTCAATAGACTAGACGGTAAACAGGGAAGGTTCAGGAATAATCTACAATCTAAGTATGTAGATAGTGTAGGATATTCTACTATAAGTCCAGACCCTAATCTATCTATAGATGAAATAGGAGTTCCAATGAAGATATGTAAGGAAATAACATATCCTAGGCTGGTCACCGAGGATAACCTAGAGGAAATGAAGCAGTATGTTCGAAATGGGTTCGATGATGTTTACCCTGCGGCAAAGAGGATACACTACGATGGCTTTGCAGGCATAGAGTCTCCATTCAAACTAGATAGGAAAACCCGACAGAGAATAACCGAGGAATGGAAAGAGAAGTACATCGAAGACCTAAGCCCAGGTGTTGTTGTCCACGTCAATCTTCTAGAAGGGGACATTTGCTTGTTCAATAGAGCACCTTCCTTACATCGACAATCAATAATGGCTTTCAGAGTAAGGCCAGTTCCATCAAAAACTCTTAGCTTCAACCCTACAGTATGTATTCCCTTCAATGCAGATTACGATGGAGACGCGATGAAGGCTCATTTCATTCAGTCAGAGGTAGCAAAGGCAGAAGCTGAGAAGCTAATGCTCCTAACAAAGAACATAATCCATGCGAGATACGGTAAACTAACGGTAGCAACAGACCAAGACCAAACAAGCGGATTGTATTTGCTAACTTATACAGACAAAAATAGACGCAACACATGGGACGAACAGGCGCAATTAGGTTACAATGACGAAGGAATACCATATGTTTCCAAATCTTTGGCTCTTTCTTGTTACTCAACTGTGTACAGCGAAATCAGGGGAGGCAAGGAAAGGCAGTATAGAACTGTAACTTCTCTTCCAGAACCAGACGAGACGACACCAAACGGCGACCCAGGGTACACTGGTCGGTCTCTATTCAACCATCTTTTCGATGTTCTCGACGCAAAGTATGTTTCTGCTCTGTTTAAGGGCAGGACACCGTTGACAAAACTCGAAGAAGATGGGTCGGTTTCTATCGTCTATGACGAGAACGGAAAGAAAGTGAATGAAACAGTCGTAATTAGAGATGGAAAACTAATCACAGGAACCCTAGAGAAGTCTGCTTTCGGAGAAGGCGGGGCATCAATAGCTCCTTCTTTCATCTATCACGAAGGATATGAAGCAGGCCAAGCAAAGTTAGTCGAGTTTATCGAGATGGCAACGAGGCTTGGTTTCGCTGCTCACAGAGTAGTAGGCTACACAATGGGTGTCGACGATGTCTCTGAACCAGATGTGCAAGGAAAAATCGACGAACTGTATGAAAAGTGTGCACGAAAGATATACCAAATTGACCAAGCGTACGCAAATGGTCAGTTGAAGAATTACGTAAGGCAGTATACACCGGAAAGAGAGGTGGCTGCTTTGTCGGATCCACTCTCATATATCGAAGATCAAGTAGTTAGATTCACTAGCGAGTTCGAAAATGGTCTCCTAAAACCAATAGAAGAACTACAAGGTAGTGGAAACCCCATGCAAATCGCTGTTCGCTCGAAAGCCAGAGGCAAAGATATGAACATCCGGCAGATGACTGGTGCGTTCGGTCAAGTCAGGTTGGGACCAAGGAGAACAACTTTTGGTATATCCACTGACAGAGTTCTACCGCACTACCCTGCAGGTTCTCTGAATCCTAGACACAGAGGCTTAGTTCGAAGTAGCTATTCCACAGGGATGCAGCCAGATGAGTACTTCCTAACATCCATAGCAGGGAGAAGAGCCATAGTCGAATCTGGTCAGGGTAATATTGCTCAATCCGGTTACTTAGAAAGAAAGATGATCAAGGCGCTAGAATCCTGCGTCGTCAATCAGAGGAGGCAAGTAGTCAATCTGAGGACTGGAAGAGTTATTTCACCACAGGTTGGAGACGATGGTTTGGCACCTTATCACATCCGCGGGGCAGATGCAAGCATAAACGAAGACGGGTACACGATAACACTGCAGCCATTGTTCTTTGAGTTCGAGTGCAAGCATGGTCTTTCTCTAATGGATTCGTGTGAAAAGTGTTCAAAATCTTCTAATTTTTCAACATTATTGACAAATTTAGACAAAAAAGTCTCAGAAACGACAAGAAAAGCGGTTGAAAATAAGCTAGCTTTCCGAGAGATGACTGCCCCCAACATAAAGAAGCTGGCTAAGCGACTCAATGAATACTATGAAGACAGCCTTTGTAGAATTGGAGAGTCGATTGGAGCTACAGCAGGAGCCTGTATTGGAGAACCAGCTACGCAAGCAGCACTGAGAACCTTCCACTTCGCTGGTGCTGCGCAGAAAGAAGGAGACATAAACAGACTAAGGCAGATCCTAGAGTACACTAGAGGAAGCAACGCTGCTCCTGAAACTACTATTAGGATGAGAGAAGGAGTAAGCAAGTACGATGCGGAGATGCTGCTTAGCTTGTTAGCTGAGGTAAAAGGAGACCAAATTATCAAACTAGTATCCTACGATGTAGATAATGACTTAATTATGGTTCAGTTCGATTTCGATTCGATGGGGACGTACAATATATCGCCTGATGTGGTGTTAGGGCAGGTCAAAGAGTCAATGAATAGTGCTGCCTCAGCCAATTTATTCAAGTTCCAAATCGTATCAGACAGAATCGTTCCTGAAAAGCCGTTCCTAATCAAGGTGGAAAGTGTGTCTCCTGGCCCAAGTGTTTTACTTTATGCCAAAGAATACCTAATCAACAGTACCTACAATGGCTTGGCGGGAGTAAAGGACATAGAACTAATACCACCAGAATTAGATGCGGAAGGAAGATACGCTCTAAGAATGAAGAATGCTGGCACGTCAACTCTGAACAAAGTGACAACCATCCTTCCTGGAATGATAGATTCGACCCTGTTAGAAACTAACAATCACGAATGGGTAGAGAAAAACTTCGGGTTGGAAGCTGCTTTAGGGAACATATACAGAGAATTAGATGAACAGATGAATATGTCTGGAGGTATAGGGGAATATGATATGCGCTATATACGTACTATAGTAGATTGTATGGGTGAATATGGTAATATTAGGTCTCTAGGACCACAAGGAATGAGCGGTAGAGATAACCCTAGCATACTAGCCGGTATGTCAATTCAATATGTCAAGGACATTTTAGCTGGTGGGGCAACTATGGGTAACAAGGATCCTATCAAGGGCGTGACAGAATCAATAGTCGTAGGTAAGACTCCTAAGATTGGCGACTTTGCTCCAGAGTGAAGTAAATAGAATACCAATAATCATCTATTGCACGATAGAACACGTCTTCTGCGATTATTGCACCTAAGTCAAAGTAAGCCCATTTCAAAGTCTCATTTATCCTTGCTTCGAACCTTTCTTCATTCTTAGCAACCACCCATTCTCCATCTTTGTGAACTTTGTTCTGTAAGTCTAGCATTATTCTTCGATAGTACATTTCTTTCTTATCCCTGTAGTTACAAACCAAGCATCCTAGAGATGTACTCATCCTAACTTGGCCTTCAGCCTCGTTCTTTCTTCGCTTAAACCGATAAAAATGACCACAAATTATGCATTTCTTCCAAGAATAATCACTCAAAGAAATCATCCACCGTGAATTTCTTGTCGATTTGACGCAAATCATCCAAAGAGAGACCTAATCCGTACATAATGTGGTCTAACTTACCAACAACGTGCTTCTCAATTATCTTCTCGACATCTATTTCGTATGCGTCTATTTCCTCTGGTTCGGAGAAAGATACGTAACCTCCACGAGGGATCCAAGTAGGCCCATCCTTGACAAAAGTCGTGTAGAAGGAATCGCCCTTGTCTAACTTGTTATCAGTAGCTAAAACTATGTTATACCAAGCAGCACCACGCTGAACACCGTCTAAGATAACATATGCAGAGTTGTCATCATCAGGATTCATCGAGGCATTCGCGTTAGTGGCACCAGCACCATAATGTGACGCGGTCGTATCAATAGTTTCGGTGATTCTTTCCTTCTTAATTTTACCATCTATGACAGTTGACTTGAATTGCTGCTTCCCTTCTTCATCCAAAAGAGGAACCTCAACTTGCTTACCTAACTTCATTAGTATCTTCTTGGTTGGTAGGAACTTACCTAGTCTTGCTCTAGCAAACAGGTCTGTCTTCTCCACATTGCCTCTGCGAATGTTGTCTATGTACTGCAGGAGGTCGTCTTTCACTTCCTCTGGGCTCATATCATCCCAGATGTTATGCAAGGCCCTCAATTGAATTCCACGACCCACAGGAGAGGTATTAGCGTGCTTAGCCTCGAGTCCTTGAATCTTCATGCGATCTTCCACAGCTTCCTTAGCGATGTCGAATCCGACCTCTGGCATCCAAACTACTCTTCCACCATATCTATTTCTTCTAGGTAGGTAAAATCTATCCATTAGCATCTCACAATCTACTATCATGGCGGTAGAGTCTAACTTTTCCTGCATCATCTTAGTCAGATGGTCGCCTAACTCGTTAGCCTTCTCAACGCATTCTTCTGCAGATAGGTCATCGCCCATCTTCACGAAGATAGAATCAGTGTGACCATAGATTACCTCATAACCTAGTTTCTCCGATTCTTCTTTGATAGACATCAAGGAATCCCTACCGAACTTAGTGATAGTCCTAGCAATGTCTATGTCAGCCCATGCAAAGCCCTTGAAGGCCATCAAACCATAAAATGTGGCTCTGAGGCGCTTGACAGTCTTCTGTGCGTCATCCCACTTTCTGAACTCATCAGAGGTCTTACCATGCTTAGCACCTGCTTCGTCTCTTTTGGCTTTGTATTCGTCTCTCAGTTCGTCTAGTTCGATAACAGAAGCAGGAAGAATACCCATAGGCCACTTTCTAAACCTACATCCGTCACCAATGATATCGTCGTCTTGTTCTTCTCCCTTAGGCACTTTAGTCTCCCAGCTGCAGTTTGCAGCCACCATGCACGATGGATAAAGGCCAGCGAAATCGAAAATTCCTACATTGTAGTGCAGACCGACAGAGTCTAAGTCCTCTGGATCGAATACGATGGCTCCTTGTAGTCTATCGTCGTTGTCATCTATGTCTTTAGCATAAAAACCAGTCCTCTGTTTGAAAGCGGCCTTTCGCATGAAATACACTCGAGCATAGTTTGACCCATAGAATGTACTATTGAATTTGCACTTAGCCAAACGCTGCAAAGCCATCTGACCATTGATTAGATTATACTTTTCCTCGATATCTACCATCAAAAGCACATCTCTGAAGTTATAGTAAAGATAATCTTCTAGGAAGTGGTGATAGTCTTGGTCGTAAAAGTCAGGTCTAAACTCAGTCTTACCTCGACCGAATAGTTTCTGACCAACTATGTCTAACTTATTCGATGGAAGGTTCGTTGACTTAGAGTCACGGTATACTCTCTCGAATAATCTATCCAATGCAATGACGAGTCTACCAGCAATAGGTTGTGCAGTCCAGTTGTATTGGTGCTTGCGATAAGGGGATGGCGCATCTACGTGTCTGTTAAGACCGAGTGAAGATGGAGATAATCTGTAAGCACCAATGCCTGTTGACTCAAGCCTGGCATACAATGTTGGGAGGTCATAAAATCCCATACCCCAAGCAAGCAACATATCAGGGTCGATGTCATCTAGCCACTCTACAAAGTCAAGCAACATAGCGTGCTCGTTAGGAAAATCTCTAATCTCAACGTCTACACTGTCGAAATTCATCATTTTTCTAGGTGTTTTTTGTGTGAAACTATGTAAGCTCTCATGTGCCTTAGGATGCTGTGTCCATATCACGTATTGTTCAGTATAGCTGTCATAACAACCTATAACGTTAATCATTTGCCAATCAGCCCATATTCTATTGTGTCCGCGAAGATATGTTGGGCCATCGCTTTGAGCAGGATATTGTAGTGCTTCAAGGTCAATGAAGACCTTTCTTGGCTCATACTCTGGAATCTCTTCTACATTGTCAATCAGATATCTGTCCTCATAAGGAACATCTGCCTCATATGTACCGCTTAACTCTCGAGATATTTTGCGCACCATGTTAGGAGACTCAAAGTTGACCCTGTACAAAGGCTCGCCGTTTGCATCGACTGCGTCTGTTTCAGTCTCTACTTTTGCTCCGTAATAGTTATCCTCTATATGGTCGATAACTTGAGATCTTGGTATCATTCTCTTTGTATCTTTCACTTTAACATAGTTTGGGTTAACATAACAATATGGATTAAAGTCCGATACAAGCCGTTCTTTGCGTACCCAGTGGTTTAGGGCATTCTGCTCTCTCCAACGCAACAGGAGCTCTTTAGAGGGGTATCTAACGCCATTCTTAGCTGGTTCTCCTATTCCTGTACTGATAATCATCTAATCACCTCTAAGAGCAGATGCAATATCGCTAATATGGCATCCTTTATGGCAGAAAACCCTTCCATCGTTATCGTTAAAGACAAATGAATTCGTTGTGTGTCCAATCTCCCCAGCCTCCTTGATGGCACAATTAGGACATTGTCCTCGATACCAACCTTGTCCATCCGGTCCTGCTAGGTTCTTAATTGTAGTCTTGAGAGACTCGATATCTATCGAACCCAGTGCTTTCTCTAGTTCTTGTGTGCGCTTCTTCTGTAGATAAAACTCCTCTGCTGGAGCTATGCCGCTTTCGCTAGAAACCAGCAATTTGTACAGTAAATCGACCTTTTCTTTGCTTCTAAAGTGAACTGTACCTTTCCTAACATCCTGATTAGACAAGGCAAATGCCTTTGACGCGCTAACCTTAGCGTCTTTCAGGAGTTTTAGGTACTCAGTCACCTCCATCTTCGGATACTTCATACTCATGGAATACTCTCTGATGGTGGTCGGCTTATAGTAGTAACTATGTTTGACGTAGGATTTATCCCCATTGTGAAGCCATTGCATCAGCTATCCCTTGATATGTTAGGCTTCTTAGCTTCCATCTATCTTCACCAGGAGGCAAACGATGTATTCTGCCCCTCTGACTAGCAGGTAAAGCCATTGTTTGCTCTTTCAAATCGGTTGTTGGCTCTAGTGGATCCAATCCTACTAGCCACAAGCAGGTTGCTTTGGTTTCCATATGACCGAACATATACGGTTGAATCAACTGGGTGTATTTTCTGTTTCCAATGCGTTCTAAGGCATATCTATGGGGTATTGGATTCTCTATGCACTTCTTAGGAATATTCGCATCCAAGAGTGCAGAAAAGAACTCTGCAGCCTCATCTAGATGTTGCCATCTTTCTGGATCCGTGTGTAGCCAACGAACTCCGCTGTTAGTAAGATACGTACAGGGAGGGTGAGCCACCATTAAGTCCCAACCATTGTCTAGAACTTCTCTTACATCGCATTGGTAGTGATACTCTGATTCATCATCCGCAGGAAGAAGATCACAAGACCAAGCATCGTGGCCTAAGGCACGAAATGCTTCCCTTACTCTCCCACTATATTCGCAAGCAACTAAGACACGCATACAGTCTTGTGAAGACCCTAGGCTTATAGTTTTGACTAAGTTTGACTTACTCTTCTTCCTCTTCCACCCAGAAATATCTGTTTACATCGCCCATTCTGATGGCATTAAAACCGCATCTTTTCATCCAAAAAGCGAATGTTCTTGGCGATTTACGCCATTGTTCATTCCTTCTATCACGATGTGTGCGACCTAGTAGGTAGTTGTACCCAGACTCAGCCGTCACGCCATCATGGAGGTAAGGATGCTGCAGTAACAGACTGAGTATGTGGTTATCGCGCTCACTGAGCGCCTTCGCCATCATCTTCACCTGTAACCGAATCAACGGCTTCTTCTACGGTGTCGGCTACTTCTGCGGCTACCTCTCCAGCCACATCTGCTGTCTTTCCTACAGCTCCAGCAACAGTGCTTGCTGCTGTGCTTGCTGCTCCTACGGCTCCTCCGACTACTGCGCCAGTTACCTTAGTAGTAGTGTCTACTACTTCTGCTGCTGCTCTGGCTGGTGCCTTTGCTAGATCTTTCAGGATTGTCCCCTTTCCGATTTTCTCGTCTACGTCCGCGTCTCTTAGTGCTTCTGGAACACCTTTGTTGAGAATTTCCAACAAAAGAATCCATGCTTGTGCTCTTGTTATGTCTGGAAAGCCTGCGTTTTTCAGAATTCTTGCAGGCAATTGGAGAAGCTGATCATGTGACTTCTTCCCAAAATGGTTCTGAACTTCAGACACCCAACCTTCTTCAATCATGACCACATCATCTATGGCCTTTCTTACAAATCCGACTTGCTTTCCACTATACAGGTAATACTTTCCCATGAACGTTCGAGATTTCACATGAGATATAAGTTATTCTTCTTCGAAGTGCGAGGAAAATAAGGCAGAAAGTCGCTTCTTTGTTGGTCCACCACTAGGTGGTTTTTCTATGGTTTTGACGAATTCTACCATTTTTACCGCCTTTTCTTCTGTGAATGTCTTCTCTATTTTAGTAATATAATCCCTAGCATCGTCACCAAACAGTTCTTTCAGCAAATATGCTGTCACTGGACGAACTGTTTCGAAGATCATCCAACGCCTACCAAACAAGTTTATGGCCATTTTGTAGGCTTCGTACTCCTCATCGCTCATAGAAGCGGTATCGGTCATCTTTTTAACGAAGTCCTGAACTTCCTCTGTGTAGTTATCCCATCGGCGTTTTCTGACGAAGTCCTTGTTGCTGCTCATGATGCTACTAGCATACACTTAGTTATCAAGAATTCTAAACTAAATCATCTAGGCCAGGAAGCGTTTCATCGTAGTTGACGCGTATTATTTGGGGTAGAGGTAGTATTATTTCTAGCTCCGGAACTAGGGATGACCTAATGAATATGCCAGTTTCCTCATTTCCTTCCTCTACTAGTACCATATAGTAGGTCTTATCGTTATATGACATATCTGCTATAGAGAACGTGTCTCCGTCCTCTGCCTCTACAGAAGTGAACCCGAAAGTCTTGACTCTACCTTGGTTCAAAAGTAGCTTTACTATTTCGTGCATTGCGTCTAATTCCGAGGAGATTAGCTCTCTACTAGGGACTTCCACATGAAACCCTGAGATGTCAGTGGTAATTAGTCTTTGGCTAGTAGTGTGTCACGAACATTACGTCTTTCTCCCCATCCGATAGGTACTTCTGCACGAGTTCTAACACGTCTTCCTGAACCAACCCGTCTTCCTCATAGTAGCCTATGGCAGGGAAGTAAATAGGGTATTTGTCATGTATTCTGTGTTCAGACATGGTCTGTAGACCACTCTCTATCCAGTCGATTCTAAAACGCGTATTATACAGCTTGTGCATTGGGAACCATATCACCGGCTCTTCTGTATTAGTTTCTGAAAGAATTAATTGACCTTCTTCAATCCCGTTTTCCTCAACGAACCTCATCATGTGTCCATACGCCATTACGTCCATTTTCTTTATCTCTGGTATTGGATAGTTGACCATCATTTTCAATTGAGTGCATATAGGGCATACAATAATGCCCTTCTCGCACATCGACAAAGGCGTGTTAGTATAGAGTAAAACTGCCATACACCTATTCTCACGACATAGTTTGACTTACTCTTCTTCCTGATCGTATATGGTGAATATGTGTTCCATCCAATACTTGTTGTCGTGTATCACGAAAGAACCATCTTCGCTAATCGGGAATGGTATATTTTCTGGTAAAAATGGGGTTTCTAGCTTAGAATCAACTATTTTAACCCACATAGCACGATGGAAAGAGTGACCTGGAGGAAGCGATAGTTGGGTTTGTTGCGCCCACTGAACATAGTTATCCAAACTTCTTTCTCGACTTTCCTTGACAATCATCCCTGCCATGTTTCCTTCTGGGTTTATTACTTCATAGAAGCAAACGATATCCCCTGGATTCAATTCATTGCTCATTTTCTTCTCCTCTCCTCAACATTAACTCAACTGCGTTGTATCCATTTCGAACATGGACTGTGTTGTTCTCGTGTCCTTCTTCCATATAGGAACTGTTTACAGTATGCTTGGCCATGAGTACTCCTTCTCCTCCCCGTCTGGGGTCTCGTACAATCCTCTGTAGAAGTATTCCTTTTTGAGAATACCCGCTATTGTAGAGGTTTTCCAAATAGCGTTACCGCTTTTGGTCTCGATTTTCGCTGCAACGAGGTGCTCACATATTTCAGAAAGACTCATTCCCTTCTTACTGCAATCGTATATCACTTTGACAACGTCTGCTTCTGCTTTATTCAACTCTAGAATGCCTTTGTCCTCGTTATTACCTGTTCTAGCGAATTTAGAGTTGTAACCGTAAGGAGCAGGACCTAGCTTCCTTCCTTGATTCTTGACCCCTTCCATACCCATCTTTGTTCTTTCACGAGTTTGTTCGACCTCAAGCTGTGCTAAGGAAGACATCAATCGGAAGATAAATCGACCCATTGCAGTAACCGTATCTATGTCTATATCAATAGCAGCGAAATTTTTGTTTCGTGTAGAAAGTCCATCGGCCCATTTTGAAGCGTTGGCCGAGCTTCTGTGGAACCTATCTAGCTTGTAAGCGATACAAATATCCCAATTCTCTATGTTTTCCATCATTGCCTCGTATCCAGGCCTCTCGACTTTCATTCCAGAACCTACGTCTGTGTATGTTTCGACTATCTCGTAGTCTCTATACTGGCAATATTCCTTGCACTTACGTATTTGCTGTTCCACAGATCCCTCAGACTGATGTTCTGTCGATACCCTAGCATAGATAACCGCTCTCACTCAGATTCCCCCAATTCTTTCTCTAAATCAGCAATTGTGCGACTTAGCCACTGTATTGAAACAGGGCTTACATCTCTTCTAAGAATGAACTCCTTAGCTAGTTTCATGCCATCTATCTTGCCTTGCAGATACGAACTCATCTCATCACCACCCATCTACAGCAATCCCCAGACCTTATTCTAAGATCAGTTATCTCGGCATTACAATTCGGGCACTTTTCTCCCATCATTCTTCCTCCTCGAATTCAATGAAATCTATTTCGTATCTATCTTTGATAGCATCTATTTCTGCTATACATTCGACTAAGTCTTCATGGAATCGCTGACTTTTCTCTCTAATGAATAGCATTTCCTTATGCTTTGCCTCACACGCCCTG
>MDSW01157717.1_pt1 | contig 15925 bp, 14 predicted proteins | sample 811171 | NCBI WGS metagenome assembly MDSW01 (sample SAMN05326641, study PRJNA326480) | marine metagenome | isolation source: seawater | place: Atlantic Ocean: North West | collected 2012
AATTTGCAATGAATCTTAATGATGATATTCCAAAAGGATTGATAGCCTCTACTAAGTTGGAAAATTTAGATGACCTCCCTTTCCCTGATTGGAAGCCTTTCAAAATAGATACTTTTTCTTACTCTCATTATTTAAATAAAAAAAATGTTTTTACATCTATGCTGACTAGTAGAGGTTGCCCATATTCATGTTCATATTATTGTCCATATCCGGGATTCCAGGGTGATAAAATGAGATATAGAAGTGTTGATAATGTTTTAAATGAGATAGAATATCTTATTGATAATTACAATGTGCGTTCTATTTTATTTAGAGACCCTATCTATACTTTAGATATGAAAAGAGCTCAGAAAATATCTGAAGGAATAATAAAAAGAAAATTGAATATTGAATGGGTGTGTGAAACTCATTTTGATCGATTAAACCGTGATTTAATTATGATTATGCAGGATTCTGGTTTGAAAGGTATAAATGTTGGAATTGAATCACCAAATGAAGATGTTTTAAAAAATATTAGTCGAAAATCTTCAAAGAAAAGTCATCAGGAAGATTTAATTAACTTTTCAGAAAAGTTAGGAGTAAAAATTGGTGCATTTTACATATTAGGGACAGAGTTTGATGATAAAAAAACAATAGAGCAGACAATAGAATACTCAAAAAAATTAAATACTTCATTTGCACAATTCACCTTAAGTACGCCTTATCCTGGGACAAAGTTTTTTGATGATATTTCAAAAAATATTTATGAAAAAAAATGGGATAATTTTGATATTTATACTCCAACCTTCTCGAGCCCTAATTTTTCATCAGAAGAGCTATCGAATTATTTAGAAAAAGCATATTTTCAATATTATTTTAGGGTAAAATGGATTCTAAAATTTATTAAATCAAAATTTGGTAAGTTAAGTTTCAATTGAAAAATCTATTAAATTATATTTTAGTAATTTTTTCAATTATTGTCTCTGGGTCATTATTTTTCTCTTCTTTTAATGATGATTTGATTCTTGTTTTCTATTTTTGTTTATCTCTTGCGGGATTAGCATTGTTAAAAAACCCTACAATAAAAAAATATTTTTTAACGTATGCACTGATCGCGAGCTCTTATTTAATTTTGCAACCACTTCTTCTAAATAACCTCAGTGGGATAAATATTAATTTTGGTTATGTTTTAAGGGTTTTTTCTTTTTTGTTCGTAATTAGTATAATTGGTTATGATACTTTTTCTAAAACTTATGTTAAGGTATTAACTGTCTTTTGTTGCTTAAATTTAATTTTATATATTGATCAAGTTCTCCTATTTAAAGTTATAAGGCCCTTGCCTGGTTATTTATCAACTTTTGATGGCAATGTTCTATATCAAAATTATATCTTTTATGTTAAGCAAACAGTCTCTTTGTCATATGAAAACTTTAATCCAGGAACATGGATTAAAAATCCCGGAATTTTTGGCGAAGGGGGATTATATCAATACTTCTTGAATCTTGCTCTAATCATTAATCTATCAATAAAACATAAAAATATTTTCACATTTAGTAATATTATTTTTATAATATCAATTTTAACAACATTTTCAACTGTTGGTTATATAATAATGATAGGTATTCTTTTCATGGTATTTTTTAACAATCCAAAAATATCCTACAAACCTCTAAAATTCATTTTATTATTACCATTAATATTCATAATTCTTAGTTCATACACAGTAGCAAGTAAATTTAAAATTGATAATACTGCTTTTTTTTCAACCCAGAGACGTGTCTTAGATACAATTATTGATTCTAATGTTATTTTTGATAACCCGCTGTTTGGTATTGGACTAGGTAACATAAAAGAATGGAAAAATTATTCAAATGAATTTATGGGTGGGAGTAGTAGCTCTAATGGTTTGACGAATTATATTTCCAAAGTTGGAATACTTGGCTTTTTCATTACTTTATATCCTTTTTTTATTTCAAGAATTAGAGGGAAAAATAAATTAATTTTATTTTGCAACGGCTTAACTTTAATTACCCAAGGAATAGTTTTTGCTCCAATATTTTTGCTATCTATGTCTCTTTTAAAAATCAAGAGAGTACAACTTGAAGTTTAGTATTATAACTGCAACAAAAAATGTAGAAAATCATATTGAGAATACAATCAAAAGTGTCCTTTATCAAAACAATGTCGATTTAGAACACATTATTATAGATTCAGTATCGAAAGATAATACCATAAATATTATTGATAAATTTACCAAGGATCAACGTATTAGGTGTATTTCTGAAAAAGATAATGGTATATCAGATGCCTTTAATAAAGGAATAAATCTTTCATCTGGAGATTGGATTATATTTTTAGGAGCTGGTGACACATTTATAAATTCAAATGTTTTATCTTATGCAAATAGTCATTTAGAAAAACTTTATGATTATTATATTGTTTGGGGGAATACTTTATTAATCGATAATAATCTTAAAATGCACAAAAGAGTAAATGGTAATATTTCAAAATTTAAATTAAAAAGATATATGTGCTTACCTCATCAGTCAACATTTCATAATAGAACTTTTTTCCAAGACTTTGGGCAATATGATAATAATTATAAAACTTCAATGGATTATGATCTGTTACTGAAAGCTTATAATAAAATAGATATGAATGGCTATATAGACTTTGATGTTTCTTTTGTTTTAAGGGGAGGTGTGAGCGAAGAAGGTATAGAGTGTTTAAAAGAATTTAGAGACTTGCAGAAAAAACATGAAATTTGGAACCCAAAACTAATTGCTGATTTAATTTTTTTCTGGGCAATTTTTAAGCGTAGTTTAAGAAAATTCATTTTATTTTTTAATATATGAATAATAAAAAATATTTAAATAGTTGGCGATCTGCCGTTCCTCAGCCAGAAACATTCTTAGAAAAATCAAGAAATAGATTAAGGAATATTTATTTATCTACAGCTGCTAAGAATACGTATAGCAAAACCGATTCTGATTTTCTTAGATGTATTTATTGCCATTATGTATTTGATGATCAAATAGAAAAATTTGAAGAAATAATTTTAACTCTAAAAAATATGGGCGATTTTATTACAACTGATGAATGTCTCCAGATGTTAAAAAGTAAAAAGAAAATTAAAGGTAAATATTTTCATTTATCGTTCGATGATGGGTTTAGAAATATATATAAAAATGCCTATCCAATATTATTAAAGTATAATATCCCTGCTATAACATTTATACCAACAAGATTTATTGATGTAGATTGGGAAACAACATCAAAATATTGTATAGATATTGCAAAATATAAAGGAGTCATAGAGACTCTAAAATGGGATGATATCAGAGAAATGTCTAAAAATGGATATGAATTTGGTTCTCATACTCGATCTCATACTGATTTGTCAAAAATTTCAGATAATAGTAATATTTTAATTGACGAGATTAATGGATCTAAATCTGATATAAGCAATCAATTAAATATTGAATGTGATTATTTTGCTTGGCCTTTTGGGGAGATGAAGCATATAAATGAAAAGTCCCTTCAATTTATAAATAAAGCTGGATTTAAAGCATGTTTTGGTGCATTTAGAGGCTCTTTAATAAAAGGTAAAACAAACTTTTTAAAATTGCCACGTCATCATTTTGAGGTTGAGTGGCCATTATCTCATATAAAGTACTTTGCAATGGGCAATATGGAGTAAAGTAATGAAAATTGTAATATTAACATCAGTGGAAAAAGGTCATGCTTCACTATGTCTGAATGAATTAAATAATAATCCTAATATAGATGTAGCAGGAATAATTTTTGCAAAAAATACTGCAAAAAAAAATCTCCGTTTTTATAAAAAAAAAATAATTAAACTAATAAAAATAGGGATTTTAGGAGCATTAAATGGAATTAGAATAAGGGGATGGTTCTTACCTTCTTCTGAACACAATATTATTAACTTATGTAAGGAATTAAATATTCCTATTTTTTTCTCTCATAATATAAATTCTCTTGAAACAAGAGACTATTTATCTAATTTAAGAGTAGATATTGGTGTTTCACTTGGTAACAGCTATATCTCAAGTAAAGTGTTTAAAATACCAAGATACGGAATGATAAATATTCACACTGAACTTTTACCAAAATATCAAGGTGCTCATAGTGTGATCTGGCCAATATATAATAATGAGACTGTTACTGGATTCACTATACATGAAATTGATAAATCAATAGATACAGGGAATATTTTATATATAGAAAAGATTCCTATATCATTTCATAAAACATTGAAGAATACAATCTATCATACATCAAAAGACGTCAACTTAAAATTACCGATAGCTCTTTCAAAAGTCTGTGAAAATTTTCATAAATATAAAGATAATGGAATAGTACAAAAACGCAATAAATCATTCACAACACCAACTTTATCACAATTTATAAAAATGGTGCTAAATAATAGAAAATTATACAAAAATTAAATTGAAGGTATTACATGTAATTTCTAATTTTTCTGAATCATATGCTGGGATGGCAATCGCTTGTAGAGAATTAGCTGAGAATCAAGTTAAGATTGGAATTCATTCAACTGTACTAACTTCAGATTTAGACTATCCATCTGGCAAAATAAATAAAATAATCAATAAAAGCATAATTGAAAATGGAGTCAGTGTTATCTATTGTTCTGTATTGGTTAAATCTTATGTTTTTTCTTTTAAATTAATTGCAAAAATAAAAGAAGAAGTGAAGAATGCAGATATTGTACATATTCATGGCTTATACAGATTTCCACAGACTTTTGCTTGTTTCTTTTCAAAGCTAATCGGTAAACCATATATAATTAGTCCGCATGGCTCATTAAACCCTAAAATTTACAACAAAAGAGAAAGAATTTTTTTTAGAAGGATTTACCAGAATTTTATTGAAAAAAAGAATCTAAAATTTTCATCAAAAATTCATTTTACAGCTATTGATGAGAAAGAAAATGCGAGCTTTTTAATTCCACCAAATAAAGGTATAGTGATTCCAAATGGTATTGAAATAAATAATTATAAAACGTTACCAGAAAAAGGATTTTTTAAAGATGAACTAAAAATTCAAACAAATATATTTAAAATTCTATTTCTTGGTAGAATATCTAAAATAAAAGGTCTTGATCTTCTATTGCCTTCTATTGCTGAAGTGGTGAAAAAAATACCAAATACAATATTATTAATAGTAGGTCCAGATTACGAAAATTATAAACAAGAATTAAAATTAATAATAAAAAATTTAAAAATTGAAAGTAATGTGAAGTTTGTAGGTAAACTAAATAGAAATGAAATTAATAAGGCATATGTTGATTCGGACCTTTTTGTTTTACCTTCATATTCAGAGAATTTTGGACTGACAATTATAGAAAGTTTGGCATGTGGTTGCCCTGTAATAATTTCTAAAAATGTAAATATAAGCAATGAAATTAGTAGCAATGATATAGGACAAGTTGTAGATATTGATTCTAATGAAATAGCAAAAGAAATTATTAACTTTTATTTCAAGAGCGATGAGGAGAAAAAAGAATTAAAACAAAAAATAAGAGACTTTTCTCTGGAACATTATAGTTGGGATAAATCGGTTCGCGCATTTAAAAATTTATATGTAGAAGTAATCAATTAATGAATATTTTAATAATCCATCAACATTATTTCCCAGAAATGTCAGGAACAGCTAGAAGAGCAAAAGAACTTGCTGAGCATTTTGTTAAGCAAAAACATAAAGTGAGCATTCTTACTTCTTTTCCTAGAGAATATAGATCTATTCCTGGGCAATCTTTTGATAAAAATGAAAACCTTAATGGAGTAACAATCCATAGAGTAAATAGTATTTTTGAAGTTAAAAATAATGTTTTTTTAAGGATGTTATCTTATTTAACATTTGTTATTATGTCAATTAAGCTAGGATTGCGTTTATCTAGCAAGTCAGATATAATCATCACAATAGCTCCTCTTTCTTCTGGAATTATTGGTGCAATAATAAGAATGTTTAATAAAAAATATCATCATTTTGATATTCCAGATATATTACCTGATTTAGGTATTTCTGCTGGTATGATTAAAAATAAACTTATAATCTTTTTATTAAGGAAACTTGAGTTATGGGTTTATAAAAAATGTGATTCTATTTCAACTTGTACAAATGGTCAAATGAATAATATTGAGGGGAAAGGGGTCCCCAGAAAAAAGCTTTCATGCATTCCTGATTGGATTGATACTGATTTTTTTAATATAAATTATAAAAAGTTTAAAGGAGAAGTATCAACATTATATAATTATCCAAATAAAATAATACTTTCTTTTGTTGGAAATATTGGAGCTCTTCAAAAACCAGATGTATTTATTGATTTGATGTCTTCATTTAAAGAAAATGGTGAAAATGATTTCATTTTTCTTTTTATTGGAGATGGTATAATGTTGCCTAAATTAAGGGAATTATCAGATAGAAAAAATTTAGATAACGTTAAATTTCTTGGTAGAGTTAAAAGAGAGTATATTCCAGCAATAATGCAAATGTCAGATATATTAGTTACAAATTATGTTTCTGATGAACATCTTAATTTATATATTCCTGGAAAATTATTCGAATATGCTATAAGTGGGAAACCTATAGTAATTGGTGCAAGAGGTGACTCTAAAGAGTTTATTGAAAAATATAAACTTGGTTTAGTTGTTGAGCCGTCAAACTATTTAAACTTTAAGGATGCAATAATTAATATTTCACAAAAAAAATATAAATTTGGGCCTAAGATGAATGAATTTTCTAAAGATTTTTCACTTAAAAATGTAGCTAATAGATATGAAAATATTTTTGAAAGAATAAGTTAATGGAAAATATATTTAAAAATAAAATATTATTGATTACTGGTGGAACAGGATCTTTTGGGAATGCTGTAATGGATAGATTATTAAATTCTAATATTAAAGAAATTAGGATATTTAGTCGAGATGAAAAAAAACAAGAGGATATGCGCTTAAAGTATTCTAATGATAAAATTAAATTTGTTATAGGCGATGTTCGCTCTTTTCAAAGTATATATTCTGCAATGGAGGATGTTGATTATGTTTTTTGCGCAGCTGCATTGAAGCAGGTGCCTTCCTGCGAGTTTTATCCTTTGGAGGCTGTTAAAACAAATATTTTAGGCATTGAAAATACTTTGCGAGCAGGAATAGAAAAAAAAATAAAGAAGATTGTTGTTTTAAGTACAGATAAAGCTGTTAATCCAGTTAATGCAATGGGAATGAGTAAGGCGTTAGCCGAAAAAGTTGCAATTGCATCAGCTCGTAATTTAAATAATAATCATACAAAAATTAGTGTTACTAGATATGGGAATGTAATGGCATCTAGAGGTTCAGTTATCCCTTTATTTGTTAACCAGATTAAATCTGGTAAAGATATAACAGTTACTGATATGGAAATGACTAGGTTCATGATGTCTCTTGATGAGGCGGTCGATCTAGTGATCTATGCATTTAATAACTGTAATCAAGGCGATATTTTTGTCCAAAAATCTGGTGCATCAACAATAGAAACTTTAGTACTATCTCTTAAACAAATCTTTCAAGCAAAAAATAAAATTAAAATTATGGGAACACGACATGGCGAAAAAAAGCATGAGACATTATTAAATCGAGAAGAGTATTATAAATCTGAAGATTTAGGAGAATATTTTAGGGTCCCACCAGATATTAGAGGACTTAATTATGAAAGCTACTTCAATAAAGGAGCTAAGCCACTTTCAAGAGAAATTGAATATTCATCGAGTAATACAAATCAATTAAATCAAAAAGAATTAATTGAAAAGCTCTTACATCTTGATTTTATAAAGTATCAATTAAATGAGATTAAATAAAAAATGAAAAAAATAATGACTATTGTTGGTACTCGACCAGAAATAATAAAGTTAAGTAGAGTTATTTATGAATTTGATAAACATACAAATCATATACTAGTACATACAGGGCAAAATTATGATTATGAACTAAATGAGGTTTTCTTTAATGAGTTAGAAATTAGAAAGCCCGATTTTTTTCTAGAAGCTGCCGGGAAAAATACAGCGGAGACTATTGGTAATGTAATTTATAAATCAGATGAAATAATGGAAAAAATTAAGCCAGATGCAATCCTACTATATGGCGATACAAATAGTTGTTTATCCGTTATATCAGCAAAAAGAAAAAAAATACCTGTTTTTCATTTTGAAGCGGGGAATAGGTGTTTTGATCAACGAGTTCCTGAAGAATTGAATAGAAAAGTTGTTGATCATTTAAGTGACATTAACATGCCACTAACTGAACATGCTAGAAGGTATTTAATAAATGAAGGAATAAAGCCAGAGAATATTATAAAAACAGGCTCACCTATGAAGGAAATTTTAGATTTCTATTCAAAAAAAATAGATAATTCTGAAGTTCTTAAATCACTAAAATTAAATAAAAATGAATATTTTGTTGTAAGTGCACATCGAGAAGAAAATATTGATTCAGATGACAATTTTAAAGATTTTATTGAATCTTTAAAAGAGGTTGAGAGTATTTATAATAAAAAAGTCATAGTTTCGACCCATCCAAGAACAATGAAGAAGCTTGCAGAAAAAAATAAAGTTGATTTAAATAAAAATATCTTATTTTTGAAGCCAATGGGATTGTTTGACTATGTAAAATTACAAAAAAATGCTTTTTGTGTTCTTTCTGATAGTGGAACAATTACAGAAGAGTCATCGATCTTAAATTTCCCAGCTATTATGATTAGACAAGCACATGAAAGACCCGAAGGTATGGATGAAGGAACTTTGATTATGTCTGGATTAAATAAAAGAGATGTGATTAGTTCAATTAATATGGCCACATCATTTGATTATAAAACAAGACAGTTTAAAATAGTTGAAGATTATAATGTAGATAATTTTTCAAAAAAGATATTGAAAATTGTCCATAGCTATATTGATTATGTTAATAGAACAGTTTGGTTCAAAAAATAAATATATTTAATTAATGCGAGTTTTAGTTTTAGGCTCTAATGGTATGGCTGGTCATGTAATTAAAGAACATTTATCTACTTATTCAAAATTTGAATTATTTGGTTTAGAAGAAGAGTTTTTTTTGTCATTTACTAATAATCATTTAAAAAAGATATTAGAAAAAAAACCTGATATAATAATTAATGCTTTAAGACTTACAATCGAAAAAAGTGAAGTAAATCCTAAACTTGCTATTATTATTAATAGTATTATTCCTAAAAAACTTGAGTTGTTTTTTTATAATTCAAATGTTCGAATTATTCATTTAAGTACAGATTGCGTTTTTTCTGGTGATAAAGGTGACTACGTAGATACGGATATCCCGGATGGAAACTCTGTCTACAGTTTGACAAAATTAAATGGTGAGATTCACAATAATAAAGACTTTACTATAAGAACCTCCTATATTGGACCATGCATCAAAGGGAAAAGTGAAGAATTATTTGATTGGTTTATGAAGCAAAATGGGAATATAAATGGGTTTAATAATTCTATCTGGAATGGTGTTACTACTATTGAATTATCAAAAATAATTTACCTTGTAATAGATAATGAATATTCAGGACTTTATCATCTTGGCTCAAAACAAAAAATATCAAAATATCATTTATTAAACTTAATTAAAATCCAATGGAGCAAAAAAAATATATTAATAAGTAAGGTTGAAGGTCAAAAGATTGACCGTAGTTTAGTTGATACTAAAGGATACTTTAATATAGTTAATTATGAAAAAATGTTTAAAGAACTATATAAATATATGAATAAAAGAAAATTAACTTATTCACACTATCACGAATCTTCAAGCTAATTGATTATGAAAAAAGCATTAATATCCGGTATTACTGGCCAGGATGGTTCTTATCTGGCTGAATATCTAATAAATCAAGGTTACGAGGTCCATGGAATTCTAAGAAGGGCTTCAAGCTTTAATACTTTCAGAATTGATCATCTTTATAAAGATGAAAATATTATAGATAAAAAACTATTTCTTCATTATGGAGATTTGACGGACTCAAGTAACCTGAATAGATTAATTGATAAAATAAAACCGGATGAAATTTATAATTTAGGTGCGCAAAGTCATGTTAAAGTTTCTTTTGAAGTTCCTGAGTATACTGCAGAAGTTGATGCTTTAGGTACTCTACGTTTTTTAGATGCAATAAGAGAAACGGGGGTAAAAACTAAATTTTATCAAGCTTCTACGAGTGAACTTTATGGTAAGGTTGAGGAGGTTCCTCAATCTGAAAAAACACCATTTTATCCAAGGTCTCCATATAGTGTAGCAAAGCTATATGCATATTGGATTGTTGTTAATTATCGAGAAGCTTATAATATTTTTGCAACAAATGGTATTTTATTTAATCATGAGTCTGAAAGACGCGGAAAAACATTTGTAACTAGAAAAATATCAGTAGCTGTTTCTAATATTATCCTTGGGAACCAAGATATCCTATTATTGGGTAATTTAGATTCTAAAAGAGATTGGGGTTATGCTCCAGAATTTGTGGAAGGAATGTGGCTTATGTTGCAACAAAAAGAACCTAAGGATTATGTTTTGGCAACTGGTGAGACACATACAGTAAGAGAGTTTATTGAAGAAGCCTTTAATTATTTCAATGAGAAAATTATATGGGTCGGTGATGGTAAAGATGAAGTAGGTATATTAAAAAGTAGTAATAAGAAAGTAATTAGTGTTAACCCTCGTTATTATAGGCCTACTGAAGTTGATCTACTTATTGGTGATGCTTCTAAAGCAAATAAAGAACTAGGTTGGAAGCCTAAAATAAAATTTAAAGAACTTGTTAAAATTATGGTCCAATCTGATTTTGAAAAAATAAATAAATAATTTATGAAAATAAATGATAAAATTTATGTTGCCGGCCATACAGGGATGGTTGGTTCAGCAATAATTGAGATATTAAGAAAAAAAGGATATAAAAACATAGTTTTTGAATCTCATAAAAATCTTAATTTAATTGATCAGGCATCAGTTGAATCATTTTTCGAGGCTACTAAACCTGATTATGTTTTTCTTGCAGCTGCAAAAGTCGGCGGAATTCATGCTAATAATACTTTTAGGGCTGATTTTATTTATGAAAATCTAATGATTCAAAATAATATTATCCATGCATCACATCAAAATATGGTTAAAAAATTACTTTTTTTGGGCTCCGCATGTATTTATCCCAGAGAAATAAACCAACCAATTAAAGAAGAATATTTATTATCAGGTTATCTCGAACCAACTAATGAGCCATATTCTATTGCAAAAATAGCTGGAATAAAGCTTTGCGAGAATTATTTTAATCAATATGGTGATAACTTTATTTCAATTATGCCAAATAATTTATATGGACCTAATGATAATTTTGATTTAAAAACTTCTCATGTTTTACCAGCACTTATTAGAAAATTTCATGAAGCAAAAGAAAAAAATATTAATTTTGTTGAAATTTGGGGGTCTGGAAAACCAATGAGAGAGTTTTTGCATGTTAATGATATGGCAGAGGCATGTATTTTTCTTATTAACAATCTAAATGCAAATAATCTATATGGAATGGGTATTTGTCATATAAATGCTGGGAGCGGAGATGAGATTTCAATTCAAGACCTAGCTTTGTTAATAAAAGAGATCGTTGAATATAATGGCGAATTAAAGTTTAATGATAAATATCCAGATGGAATGAATCGTAAATTATTGGATATAGAAAGAATAACTAAAATGGGATGGGAATCAACCATAAATTTAAATGATGGTATTTCAGAACTTTACAAATGGTATAAACAAAATTCAAACCTAAGTTGAAATAATGTTTAAAGAACGCTACAAACGTATCGTCTTACCTTCCTTATTTATTTTTGATTTATTTGTTGTCTATATTTCTTATTTAGTTTGTGAATTATCTTTTGGCTATGATATAACATTTAAAGCTGAAAAATTATTTATATTATTATTTTGGGTAATTCCATCTTTTTTTCTTAAAACATATCGTGTTCCTCGTGTTTCTTCATATATTAAAGCAATTAAGCCTTGTATATTTAATTGTTTATCTTTTTCTATTATTTATATTATTTATATTTTTTTAGGTTTTAATTCATTTTACCTGATTTCATTTCATTTAGTATTTTTATCGACTATATCAGCTTTTCAACTTTTATCTTGTTTTCTAAGGTACACTTTTTTTCATGAATATAGATTGCAAGGTAAGAATATTAGACAAGCTCTATTATTTGGAAATCTGAATTCTAATGAGATTAAACGTATAAATAATGATTCTTTAATATATGGGTATCATTTTGTTGAAACTATTTCAGATAGTAAAAATTATTTAAAAAAAATAAAGATTGTAACAACTGAACAAAAGATTGATTTTGTATTTCTTTATGAATCAAATAAATCTATAACAGACACATTAAAAGCTTTTTGTGATGATAATGGAATTAGAATGAAAATTTTGTTACCTTTATCATCCTCTACGGGAATGAATGCAGGATTAGAAAATATTGGTGGATTTCCAGTTATTGATGTTAGGTATGAACCACTAATTTATTTAGAAAATCGTTTCCTTAAAAGATTGACTGATATTTTAATATCAGTAATATCAATTGTTTTGGTTTTAAGCTGGTTACCTATAGTTGTAAAAGCTATGCAAGCACTAACTTATCCTGGACCATTATTTTTTATTCAAGATCGTGTAGGTCGTGATGGGAAAATATTTAAATTGTATAAGTTTAGGTCAATGAAATTCTCATTAAATAATAATCTAGCAAAAAAAGGTAAAAGCCAATTAACAATTGAATCAGATTCTAGAATCTCTTCTTTTGGTAGTTTATTAAGAAGAACTAATTTAGACGAATATCCTCAATTTATAAATGTTCTCTTAGGTAAAATGAGTACAGTTGGTCCAAGACCTCATATGGTTGGTGAAGATCAAGCATTAGAAAACTTAGTACCAAAATATAGAGTTCGAAGATTTGTAAAGCCAGGCTTAACAGGTTGGGCGGCTATAAATGGTTTAAGAGGTGGCACTCAAGATGTAGACTTAATGGTAAAACGAACTAACTATGATATTTGGTATTTGGAAAATTGGAATATTTTCCTTGATATTAAAATAATATTTATTACGTTTTGGCAAATGATAACTTTTAAAATTCCTAAGGCTTACTAGTCTTAATTCATATCAAAATTTAAATTTAATATCAATACTATACGTAGGATGCCAATTACCACTTGATGGTTTCCATAGGCCTGGATTGAAACCGCCTGCTGTAAAATCAATTTTATATTTTTTATTTTCTCTAATATTATAAACTAAAAATAAATCATTAGCTTCAGAGATTCTTTTTTTAATTTTATAATCTCTAATTTGCACAATGCTTCCACCTAATTTCAATTTTTTATTAATATGAAATGTATATAATAATTGAGGAAAGAAAAAGTGAGATAGACTTTGATTTGAGAATTTTCTTATACCTACAGCTGTTGCTAAATCTAATCTTTGAGACTTATAAAATTGATAGAATAAACCAAAATAATAATTATCATCAGTATCTTTAGATGATGAATAATATAAGTGGAAATCAATTTTGTTTGTTAATCCATATCCTAAAACCGCATATGATTGACCTTCCTTTATAAAATTAAATGGATTCCAAGTAAGAGAAAGATCTAGATTACCTTTTCCAGCTGAAGTTCCATGGTCATAGCCACCTGAACTAAATAGCAAAGCAGGAAAAAGAGCTAAGAATATTAACTTCATAAGTATTAATATTAATATTAGATTAACTTAAATGAAAGAATTCTGATAAAAATAGAATAAAATTATCAAATAGCTATTTTAGTTATTTTTATAATTCAAAATGTATAATATGAAATTAATTTTTTTAAGTTTATTTATTTTTTCATCTTTAAATGCCCAAAATTCATTTTTAGCTGACCCATACTATCTTTTAGATTATGAATTAGAGCTATTTAAAGATCCTAAAAAATTCCAATCAACATCAATAAGGCCGTTCTACTTAAAAACACAAAATAAATTATCTATTAGATTTAATAATGAAGTGTATTTTAATAATAATGCTTCAAACCAAGAAAATATGGACCTTAGATACATAGGTAAAGGAATTGGCCACTATAAGAGCCTTTCAATCTCCGCTTACTCAAAATATTTAGCATTTAACTTTGAGCCCTTTTCTTTAATTCATAATTATAAAGATACTAAAGAGTATTATCGCCCTAATCCTTATAAAAGATTAAATGATGCTAAAACCAAAGAAAATCTAAATCAAGTAGGTCTAAGAAAAGCTGATATATACTTACATTTTAATGGTATAGGAATAGGTTACACTAATAGTAATATGTGGTGGGGACCAGGGATACAAGGCTCTTTATCTATGACTAATAACACTGAGGGGTTTCAAAATTATATGTTAGGAACCATAAAAGAATTGAGATGGAAAAACTTTGGGTTTATGGCTCGATATACATTCTCAGATTTAAATAAGAAATCTGGTTATGAAGCGACATATTTTACATCATTAACTGGTCAATTTACATTTTATTCAAAAAAACAAATAATATCAATTGGATTAAGTCGTAATTTTTTAACTGGAGGGATTGATATTGGTGTTCCATGGTCAAGATCAGATGCTCAAAAAATTGTTTTCGAAAGTTTGTTCATTAAAAATCTTCAAAAGTTAGACTATACAATAGCAGGACATGATCCATGGGATCAAACAATATCAGGTTGGACTGAAATACTATTTATGAAAGATAAATTAAAATTATATATTGAAATTGGTTTAAATGACAATAGATTTAATTTTTGGGATTTTGTAGTTCATCCTGACCATGCAATGGCAAGTATAGTTGGTTTTAGAAAGTATGGATTTTTAGATTATGATTCTATTGTTTTTGGTGCAGAATATTCAAATTTAATTAAAGGTAGACATCATATATTTAGAGAAACACCTAATTGGTATGATAGATCACAATATGATGATTTTAGTTTTAGTGGAAGGCGATGGGGTTCTCATAGTGGATCCGACTCTGATGATTTGTTAATTTATTTTGGATTTAAAAATAATAAATGGTCATTTATTCCATATTTTAACTTTGAAAGACATGGGGTTTCTACATATAGACCACCTGAAATAAAAACAGAGATTAGAATTGATACTCGATATAATTTTAATAACAAGCTAAATATTGGATTATATTATGAATCTCAATTTGAAGCACATCTAGGATTCCCTCCTGATCAATATTTTGTTGATGAAATAACTGGAAAAAGAAGGACAAATACACTAATTCTAAAATTTGAAAAATATATATATTGATTTAATAAAATAGAATAAATATTAATTATTATATAAATTGTATTAAATTATATTAATATTAAGATTAATAATTATTAAAAATACCCGAATTCTCTGAGATTAAATTATGAAAAATATAAAATACTTATTATTTATAGCAATCTTTCCATTTTCTGTTGTTTTTTCACAAACTTATGAAGAAATAATTAAGCTTCGTAACCAATATGAACAGTTAAAAGAATCTCAATTGCAAGATGAATTAAATAATGAAGGTGAAACTCTATTGAAGGATCAAGAAGACGAAGGACCAACAAGAGTAATATATAAACCAGAAGACTTAGAAGAATTTTATCGTTTACAGCTAAGTCAATTGACTAAAAGTCTTGAAGAAATAAACGAACTTAATTCATTTTTTGACTCAACTAAGAAATTATCACATTTTGGATATAATCTATTTACAAATAGAGACACAATGTCATTTTTTGATAATATGCCACTACCTTCTAATTATACATTAGGGTCAGGTGATGAATTAATTATTTCATTATGGGGACAAGTTGAAAAAGAAGAAACATCAATTATAAATAG
>MDSW01200356.1_pt1 | contig 15924 bp, 12 predicted proteins | sample 811171 | NCBI WGS metagenome assembly MDSW01 (sample SAMN05326641, study PRJNA326480) | marine metagenome | isolation source: seawater | place: Atlantic Ocean: North West | collected 2012
CACTAAACTTGGAGATTTACGGCGTACTGCTAGATAGGTAGAACCACCCATTAAAATGGAAATACATAGGGCAAGAAGTAAGCCTCCATCACCTCCCGATTCTACTGATTTTGCAGGCAAAAGAACCGTGAGTAGAATTACTACACCTACTGCACCAGTCCACAAGACTCGATCTGATACATTCTCTTGATTTGCAATCAATAACCACCCCGCAATTAATGCAGATCCAAAGGTAAAAAGTGCGTAAGCATCTAATTGCGAACCAAGATTAAATCTAGATGAATCCAATAAAATCAAGATGAACAATAATGAAATTAGACCAATTCCATTGAAGCCGAGTATCTTTCGTGGATTTACTCCACGAACTGTAAGATATGAGCCGCTAAAAACGGTTAGCAATCCAGTAACCATTGCGAGTGCATAAGAAGGATCTTCGCGATTTGCAGCTATGGCCATCAATGATCCAACCATTCCTAGGCCAACAGATACAGACCACAAACCAGGTTTTCCAAGACCTACTGCATTTAATCCGGAGGAAAACCAATTTTCAGACCTTGAAAAACTAGATGCCATTGCTGCATTAATTGAATTTGTTAATATCAATAAAAGAAACAAAACCATAGGCGTGTCTAAAGGTAAAACCCTTAGAGTCCCCAAATCGAATCCTGGAGTTAATGCATGCATACCAATCCAAAGGTTGGAGGATGCAATACCAAGAGAGGCAAGGTTTCCACTCTTACGATGCAATGCCAATAAATGAAAGAGAACTGTAGCCCCGAGAATCATTCCTGCTACTCCAAGTTCTCCTCCGAGAGAACCGACGGTTGAGGAAATTGCCAATAAAACAAGAACTGCTTGTGCAGCAATTGCATCTTCATTATACCGATATGCTACTGCGATATTTAATCCAACAAGAAGTAGTAAAGCGATGCCTAGACTAGAATCACTCATTGGGAAAATTCCAAACAATGACCAAGAATGTAATTCAATAGCTAAACCATAGAGAATTTTCATGGCAATAATTAGCCACACAATTCCAAGTTGATGCATTACTGGCCTAGGTACCCAACGCTCCCCCAATACAAAACCAAAAATTGCAAGCCCCAATAATCCAAGAAATGCGTACAATGGATCTGGGACCACAGTTCCTACCAATATTGAAATTGCAGAATATACCGAAATCATCGCTGCCATCAAGCCCCAACTTAATCGAACCTCGCCTCGAGTGGCAATATCTGAAACTAAATCTGATTCAGGAGCAATCGGTACTGATCCATCTGTCATTACTCTTCCAGGTCCTATCCCTTCATCCGATTCAAAGGGATTGAACACCTCCCCTATTGCATCATCTTCATCTTGTTTCTTTGTTGTCTCTTCATTATCTACCGTAACAGAAGATGATGAAATCGCTTCTTGAGCTTCCTCGATTAAATCGCCTAAATCTATTGACGGTGACCTTTCAAACATCCGTTCCTCAAGAAAACGGTCCTCATCCTTCTGAGGACCTCCCATGAATAGATGGTGAAGGATATGCGAGATGAAGGTATCACTTACAAATTGAATTAAACCGGTAAACGAGTCATTTCTGAGTGGAATCATTGAAAGATGTGTTTGGAGGCCATCGACTCATGGTCCTGCCCCGGCTGGACACCGCTGGTGTTGCTGGAATCTTAGGTTTGGGTGCCCATGGTTTGTCTCCAAAAGGAGACGTGCACTGGAATTTGGAGTCAGAAGAACTGATTTCGCACGCATTAAGAAGAGAAGAAGGGAGATTGACTGCGCACGGAGTTTTTCTTGCCGAAACAGGTGAACGAACTGGCAGGTCTCCAAATGATCGCTTCATAGTAGATGAATCTCCTTTTACCGATGCAGTTTGGTGGGGTGACGTTAATCGGCCAATTAATCGAAATGAATATTTAGAAATTAAACAAATGGTGCAAGAGCACCTTAACTCTGCTAAGGAATTATTCATTGAAGATCTGGCATGTGGAGCAAATCCAAGTTTGCGTCTCCCCATTCGAGTTGTTACTGAAAGTGCCTGGCATGCCTCTTTTTCAAGAAATATGTTTCTTCGAATCACTCCAGACGAAATTGTAGAAAGGAAACCTGAATTTACAATTCTTCATGCACCAAATCTACAAGCTCCAAAGAATACATCGGGTCTAAACTCAGGAGTTTTTGTAATTATTTCATTTGCCGATGGTTTGGTATTAATTGGTGGAACTAGATATGCAGGTGAAATTAAAAAATCAATTTTCTCAATAATGAATCACATTCTACCAACCCGAGGACATCTACCAATGCACTGCTCTGCAAATATAGGAGAATTGGGCGATTCTGCTGTCTTCTTTGGATTATCAGGGACAGGAAAAACCACACTTTCCGCGGATCCTCTAAGGCCATTAATTGGGGATGATGAACATGGATGGTCAGATGAGGGAGTTTTCAATTTTGAAGGAGGTTGTTATGCTAAGATGATTCGACTCAGTGAAGAAGACGAGCCTGCAATCTTTGAAACAACTCGAAAACCGGGTTCAATTCTTGAAAACGTAATTCTTGATTCTGAAGGTGTTCCTGATTTCAATGATGCAACTCTTACTGAAAATACTAGAGGATCATATCCAATTGAATTCATAGAAAATCGTGTGCCATCATCCATGGGGGGTCACCCGAAGAATGTTGTTTTCCTTACTTGTGATGCATTTGGAGTACTGCCACCAATCGCCAAATTAAATCCCAAACAGGCTGCTTACCACTTCATTTCAGGATATACTGCAAAGGTTGCTGGAACTGAAATGGGAGTTACTGAGCCCAAGGCCACATTTAGCGCATGTTTTGGGGCCCCATTTATGCCAATGCATCCAAGCGTGTATGGAGAATTACTATCAGAAAAAATCGACGAACATGAAGCATCATGTTGGATGTTGAATACTGGATGGATTGCAGGCGGCTTCGGGAAAAGTGATCGAATCAAGATAAAGTGGACAAGGGCGCTTCTCAATGCGGCATTGGATGGTTCATTGAACAATGCCCCTATGAGAACAGATAAACGATTTGGATTTGAAATCCCAATGGAATGCGATGGAGTGCCAAGTGAGATTCTTGATGTTCGAGGAACATGGGATTCACCAGAAAATTACGATAATGCAGCAGAAGTTTTGGTTTCCTTATTCCAAGAAAATTTTGAGAAGTTTTCTGAAGATGCTGATGCATCGGTAATCGAGGCAGGGCCGATTTCTTTGGTCTCAGAGCCGGACAACTCATGAATAATCAGCGAAGTAGGTATCTCATGCGTGGGGCCACCTTATCCAATCTGTTCCCGAGCCTAACCAATACTGGAGACTCTCCTAAGTTCCCTGATGGGCCTGTTTGGGAAATTTTGAATCCAAACTCTGAACATTCACTAAAATTACAATTGGAAGAAGTTGTTGAGGGGTTGGAAGATGGAGTATTCATCCATCCCACAGCAAAAATCGGAAAGGATACTTGTATCGAAGGTCCAGCATACATTGGACCTAATGTTGAAATTCGTCATGGCGCATATATTCGGCCATATTCTTGGATTTGTGAGGGGTCTGTTGTTGGGCATTGTACAGAAGTTAAGCACTCAATCCTGTTACCAAATTCAAAAGCACCTCACTTCAATTATGTCGGAGATTCAATTCTTGGATCTGGAGTTAATTTGGGAGCAGGGTGTAAATTATCAAATCTAAGAAATGATGGTCGAACTATACTAATTCGTGATGGAAATGATGGAAAGAAAATAGGAGATAGTGGCTTGAGGAAATTCGGAGCAATTCTAGGTGAGAATGTGCAAATTGGATGTAATGCAGTTACCAATCCAGGAGTTATTGTAGGATGTAATTCACATATTTGGCCAAATGTTACAGTAAGTGGCCTCCATTCTGAAAACAGTGTCATAAAGGATTGAGAATGATGGTGGATTACCCCATTCTCCATGGAACTGATGGAATTCGGGGGAAAGTCAGTGGATCACCTGAAACTGATTTGGAGGCTCTTAGGGCAATCACTGAGAAGCGAGAAGTTAACGGTCGAGCATTCATGATAATTGGAGAAGCAATCGGACAAATTTTAGCAGAAGAATTAGATGATTTTCCTAAAGTTGTGATTGGTTGGGATCGAAGACCAGGTAATGCAATGTTAGTTTCTGGATTAACAGATGGATTGCACTCCTCATCCGTTCGAGTTATCCATGGAGGAATTGTAGCTACTCCTGGATTACATGATGCAGTATTGGGAACAAAAGCAGATGCAGGGTTAATGGTAACTGCAAGTCATAACCCTCATACGGATTCGGGTGTCAAGTTTTTTGATGCTAATGGAAGAAAATCGATGCCCGCCTTGGAAAGAAAAATAGCAGATATAGCATGGGAAATTGCAGAAAAAGGAGTCAATCCAGAACCTGACCCTGAATCATGTCTACCTGATCGGATGGTTCATGCTGAAAGAGGACATCGTTCTACTCTGGCAAAAAGGCTCGAAAATATGGCTCATTCATTGGAGGTAGATGTTGAAAAATCCAATTGGTCAGAAATTTTGGGTGTGAAACAATTCCTCTTAGATTCCTCAGGTGGTGCTGCATCTTCGTGGTTTGCTGCAGGACTTAATCGAAGAGGTATTCCAACCAAGGAGATATCGAATGAAGAAAATCCTCTGAACGAAGGGTGTGGGGCAGGAGAATTTTCTCCAACCGCATCATGGACTTGGGACGAGATGATGTCTTCTGAACATATTTTATTGAAATCTCTAGCAGAACTTCATACTTCTAAACCACCTATTGGTGCTCTTCTAGGTGCAGCTTTGGATGGAGATGGTGATCGTTGTTTGTTAATTGAAGCCACTGAAAATGGAGCATGTGTAATTGATGGTGATCGAATGGCAGATGACGTAGCTAGGGCTTGGGATTCAATCGGAATTGAAAGGGCAACCATGGCCTTCTCAATCGAAACTGATCTTTCTCTTACTTCTACAACCGATCGATTTGGTATGGAAATAGACATCTTAGAATGTGCTGTTGGAGATCGGTGGCTTTCGAAGCAACTTTCTGATGATGTGATTGTCTCCAAATCTTGGCCTCCATTAATTGGTGCTGAAGATTCTGGCCATCTAGTACTAGCTTCACCTCATCCTGAAATTGATGGAGAATGGAGTTTGGTTGGAGATGGGGCTGCAACCCTAATTCTGCAACTTTTGGTACGTGCAAGACTATTCAACAATGGAAAAATTGTACCTAGTTTCCAACGTGGTTGGAAAAAACGCGTATCCATTAAAGGAACTGATCGCTCTAAATGGACAGGTGATGGGAAATTGTCTGATGCTGTAGAGAACATCATCAACGATCATTTCAATGATGAAAAATGTTCATTCTCACGCAAAAAAATAGATGGTGAAACGTCTTTGTTGCTGCTTAGTGGCCATGTAAATGGAATTGCAGTTTCGATAGGGATTCGAAATTCTGGAACCGAAGAAAAAACCAGTCTTTCGATTAGAGCAATAGAAACAATCGATGGACTGAATGACTTAAGTGAATCAATTATTGCATTTCTAACGAAAGAACTTGTTCATTCTTCTTCCGATTCTTGAGTAGATAGGAAAAAGGTGGATAATGAACCAAGCCAAGTTAATTGTGCAATGATTAACAAATGTTCACTGATTGCAAGAAGTCCTTCCGTTCTTTTCTCAATTATCATCGCAGATACAATTTGAAGTTCGTACATGTCTAGATACCACAATGAAAGTAAGAAACAGGTAATCATTGCATACAATGACCACTTAACTCCAATTTCGGAAAATCGTTGACCTTTTTCCTTCCGTGCAACAGATTCCCAGTATACTAGAGGGTGGCCAAATAATGCTCCAAGTGCGGTGGAAACAAAGAAGAAATAACCGAACTGAATGTGAAGAGGTCGGTCAAAATGACGAGAAAACATCAAATCAGCAGATATTGAAAACGCTAGTGTAAATGTTAGAATTAACCAAATAATGAGAACTACTCTCTTACCTGGAGCAGAGAAAATAGGATTGTTCCACCAACGACGAAAACCCAAAAATCCAGTTATCATAGCTAGAAATGCAACGGTATTGAATCCTACCCAGATCACATATTTCATTGGAGAATAGGCTACCAATATACTCATTGTAGTATATTGGTTATGGAAATCTTCAGTCCAATTGCATGGGCATATAACCCCCTCATAGATATCATTAGAAAACGTCGCTAATATGACTGAAATCAAGATTGTGGAAATTCCAATTATCATTCCCATTCGAGGGGCTAATAGGATTTTTTCGGTTGAAATTCTATATTTAGATAATCGGCTACCTATTGGAGAAGTCATTGCATATCCAACACCAAATGCTACCAAACTTGCTGCTATCAAAATCGTCCATCTGACCATCTCTTGTTCAGGGGTTGCATCCCCTGCTGGAGGAAGTACTGCGTCACCTAACATAGATTCAAGTTGTTTTCATTGTGCATAAGGATGGCCTAATAATTCACCATTAAACCATGAAATTACATGTAATTGAAAAAACCCAAAAATTAGATTGATGAGTTACAAGATGGATACATTTCGTGCATTGGCGGCAAAAATAGATCCTCGCATGTTCGTTCAACAGTGGACAACCCCAGAATACTATCACTATCAAGCGAGATGGTTACGGCTTGAGTTGATACCGGACTAGGGATGTAATCCTCTCCAGTTTGACTTACAAGAAGGTGTATACCATCACCCGCTGGCACTACTACATCCATTCCGAAAAATTCCATTTTTGCCAATACAGTACTTCCAGGAGTAAGTGTTTCTCCATCTTTGCCCCCAGCATGAAATCGCAAATCCATAACTGCATGACCAAGATGCATTCCATCAGATGCACGAACCATCTCTACGAATAGATGCCCAGAAGTTGCAAATAACGAAATCTGAGAAGTAACATGAAAGGTAGGTGTGCCTACAATTCTAGTCTCATTTTCAAACATAGGACATTCTATTGTAGTGGTAGAAGAAGAAGAGATTGTGGATCCTCCTGAAAGTACTTCACACTGATCCATTCCAATCTGTATCCACTCCGTATCTGCAGGAGGATATGTAGATTCAACTCTCCAACCTCCCATATTGTCTTGAATCTCCGCAATTAAACGTGGTTCTGGTCCAATATCGCGTAGATAATAATCAAACCATTCTAACAAATCATCTGCCCAATCCCATCGTAATGTGTAAGGGTATGCTTCACCGCCTCTACCTGAGGATAATGATGCATGTCCAGCATCACCATCTCGATCTGGATAATCGTGAGCCCATTGGCCATACAATCCCTTAACATCAAACCCAGCGTCAATAGACATTTGATGTGCTGGAAATGCCATATGTGGATCAACGTTCCAATCTTGCATTCCATGTATGATGTAAATTGACCCATTGTACACTTCCAATGCATCTGTGAGGAAGTGACGTTCCTCCCAATAATCAGAACCAAGCCATGCTAAATTATCACCAGTCATGTAAGCTGCAGGGCCAGCATAGTAACCTTCCACATACCCCTCACAAGCATTTTCAATATCTCCACTATCCCCATCAAGACCGAAGGAACCGTAGACTCCGTTATGCATTATTGCGCCTCTTGCTTCCATGCTACCGTTACGCCACATCAAATCGTGTACTCCAATTAATCCAGACATTGGAACAATTGTTGCAAGGTACTCTGAGCCTGATGCTGCCGCATTCCAAGGTGTGCTTCCATCGTATGATTTCCCTATTGCACCAACCTTTCCATTTGACCATGGCTGACTACCCAACCAATCAACTGCAGCTTTAATCCCTGCTTGTTCATCATGCCCCATCAGATCCATACAATGATTGGATTCACCTGTTCCAAAAACCGATACTTGTGCAACTCCGAATCCATGTTGTACAAAATTTTCAATCAAAAATCGACCAAGTCTATCTGCAGGGGTTAGGGCATCCACATCCCCATCATTGTAATATGGACCAATTTCTGCAATTACAGGGACTCGACAATCTTCAGATATATCAGAAGAAGACCAATCGCATCCGTCGATTACTGGTAACCAAAGACCAAGATGAACTTCCGCACCCCCAGTTACTCCTGCTCCACCATCTGACGCATCAATTTCAGGTACTGGAACAAATACAGAGAGGACGTCGTCAGTATCGTATGAACCATTTTTTGAAACTCTAGAGAAAACATCTGTATCCTCATAAATCTTATCTGTTCGATCCTCGACACGAGGAAGCCAATGATTTGGTTCTTCATTTTCGTTATCTTCTTCTGTCCAACGAATACAACCAGAGAGGGACCCAAGAATGAAAATCAACCCCAAGAGGATTGCCCGGAGACCCTGATGCATGAACTTGGGTTGAAGTCATCCGTTTCAATGGTTGCATTTCTATCCAATATACAATTCAATGGATTGAAGAACCCCCGCTTTATCGATAAAATGGGGGATGAGACATGACCAATTCAGAATTATTGAATTCACTAAATCGAGCACTGGGATGGGAATTGCGTGCAATAGCCATGTATGCACACTATGCGGCTTATGTTTCAGGAATACATCGTATCAATTTGGCAACACATTTCAACACCGAAGTCAATGAGTCAATCACTCATGCAGCAACTGTTCGTTCTGCAATTGTAAAATTAGGTGGTCAAGCAACCACGGATCGAGATTCTACTGAGATAGTGCATACATCTGACTTCAATGTCATGTTGAAAGAAGCTTACAAAACAGAAATGACTGCTAGTGAAACATATCGTTCAATTCTTCCTCTAATTGAAGAAATAGATGATAGAGAACTATACGATGCATTAGAAGTGGTATATTTTGATGAATTAAGATCTGTTGAAGAATTACGTATGATGTTAATGTGATTTTCAACGAATACCAAAATCAGACATCCGGAAGGAGTAAAGACACGAAGCGAGAAGGATTACCATGGACGCATACGAGAGCCTCATGACCAAACAGAAAGACATCGAAACAATCGGGCAAATTTCAGGGTTATTGGGATGGGATCAAGAAGTAATGATGCCACCTAAAGCAGCACCTCTTCGTGCTGAACAACTTGCATGGTTATCCAAAACAAGACATGAATTGATGATTGATCCAGAAATTGGAGAATTATTGACAACGGCAGAAAATGATGATGATGGAAAAGATAGTGTGCGAACTGGAAATCTTCGATTAATTCGGGATGCCTATGACAAAGCAACAAAACAACCATCTGAATTTGTTGAAAGAGTGGCTCGACATAAGTCAAAATCGATTGTCTCATGGACGGAAGCAAGAGAAAAAAATGATTTCTCGATATTTCGAGATGACCTAGCTACAATGATTGATTTAGCAAGAGAATTGGCTGATCTTCTTGGGTATGAAACTCTGAGATATGATGCATTGCTAGATCTTTACGAATCTGGCCTTACTGTAGCTCGACTTGATCCCTTGTTTGCTGGACTGAGAGAATCCACTGTCCCTCTAATTCAAGCCGTTGGAAATTGTGATTCCCCCAACATGTCTTGGGTTACATCCAACAATTGGCCTGAAGAAGCACAGGCCCAACTTTCACATGCAATTTCAACAGCAATTGGATTTGATTTTGGAGCCGGTCGAAGAGATAAATCCACTCATCCTTTCTGTGGTGGCGCGAATCCAGATGATGTTCGATGGACAACTCGATATGATGAAACAGAACCATTTGGTTCTCTCTATGGTTCATTGCATGAAACGGGGCACGGGCTGTACGAACAAGGTAGGCCTAGAGATCTTGATTTTCAGCCCACTGGGCATGCCAATGGATTGGGTGTGCACGAATCCCAAAGTCGTCTATGGGAAAACCAGGTTGGACGAAGTTTGGCATTCTGTGAATGGTCACTACCAATGTGGAAGGAACACTTTCCAGAAAACATGGAAGGAGTTACAGCAGAAATGTTGTGGAGAGCAGTCAATCAGGTTGAGCCAAGTCTAATTCGAGTTGAAGCAGATGAAGCCACGTACAATCTTCATATCATGATTCGATACGAAATAGAGAAATTATTGATTTCTGGAGAATTAGAAATTGATCAACTTCCAGATGCATGGGATGATATGTATGAGCGTTATTTGGGCATTCGTTCTCCTGATCGAAAACAAGGAGTATTGCAAGATATTCATTGGTCAATGGGAGCGTTCGGCTACTTCCCTACTTACACTCTAGGGAATCTTTACTCTGCTCAATTACTCCAAGCTGCTAGAGATGATTTAGAATCAGATGGACATATTCTCGAGGATGATTGGAAAAATGGTACATTCTCCCCATTACTCGAATGGATGAGAAACAATGTGCATAGAAGAGGTTCGATTCTTACCCCTGCTGATTTAGTGGAAGAAGCTACTGGAGTTGCCCCTATACCAAACCCATTTGTTGAATATCTTCAAAGGAAAATTGGAACAATCTACGGATTGGCTTAATTCAATATTTGAACATACAAGAATAGCACGACCTTATTCGATGCCCCCTAGAAGGCACCCCATGGGGGACGCTCCAACACGGTCAATTGAATCCGTGGCATGGATGGAACGTAATCTAGATGCAAGTGTATCTTCTGTATACATCGATGATAAGAAAATCATTGCAGGCGATTGGAATGGAATGCTAACTTGTTGGTCACGAGATGGAGACAAATTGTGGAGTACGGAACTTGGTGATCGTGTCGCTGGAATTCGACTTTCACAAGATCAGAGTATGCTTTGGTGTATTGCTGGAAGAGACGCTTTAGGGCTTGACTACGAAAATGGGTTAATTCAATGGCAAATTGAATTCGATGGCTCTACAGATTTGATTAATCTTGATGAAGGAGAGCGCGCATGGATTGTGTCCTCTGTATATGATATTGAACTGAATGATTTCATTGAGTCTACAATTAGTCTAATTGATAATTCAGGAAACTGCCTACATCAACATATTCTAGATGAAAGGCCATGGTCGATACACCCAATTTCTAAAGGAAAATCGATGTTTGGATTAGGAAGGCCACGTGGAGGAATTCTAGAATTGATTGAAACCAAAAATGGGCTTCAAGAAAAACACGATTATGTGAATGATGCTCCTGTATTATGTGGCTCCAATGCTATTCCATATTGCTTGGGTCAATCCAATGGAATGATTATCAAGATAAGTGAGAGCGTTACTGAAACATCTATTCTACATGAATTTGAAGATTCAATAATTGATATAGAAAACCATGATTCTCAGATAATTGTGATTTTGAATAATCATCAAATCATTGCTTTGGATAAGAATGGATCAATTATTTCAGAAAATGTAACTGAAGGAATGCCTGAAAAAATCAAAACACTATCTGAGAAAAATGGATACTGGGTTTCCACGTTAACAGAAACCGGTTCTACTCTAGAATTAATGAATCAAAAACACGAGATGGTGGTAAAAATTCTAGCTGAATCTAGAATTCGAGATATTGCGCATTCAAATGGAATTTCCGTTGTAGGATTGGATGATGGAAGGGTGATTGCAATTGAACAGAAGATGTTAGGGCGCCGGATCGAAGAGACTCAACAATCCGATGAAGATGGAGACGTACGTCGTTCCGATATGAGAGAGAGATTACGGAACCTAAGAAAATAGAAAATAACATAATTTCCAGTGGAAATAGGGGTCGCTAGGGGTTATTTTCCTATGGAAATAGCCATTTTTGTGCAAATGTTTTTAGACTACCCTTGTTTATCGTAAGTTACCGCTCCGGGGGAGTGGCGTGATGAGGCAACTCATTGCGGGGACTCCGGTCCGGAACTACGAACCTGAGTGGTTCCGAACACTTGGCAACAAGTGGACGGAAAAGGCCAATCACACCTCCGAGAGGCCTGGATACGACAGCAAAGAGCAATCAATGCTGGAACGAATCGTGGAGCTTCGGCAAAACGAGGAGAACGCAAAAAAACGCAGCAATGCGAAAACGGCTCGATCCAAATCCGGTATGCAGGAGCAAACAGAGAGGAAACTCGAAAGGGAGCGAATGTGGGAGACGAAAAAAAAAGCATTCCTAGAATGTAGATTTTTGAAATCGACTGGAAAGACGAAAAGGAATCGAAGGGAAACCTAAGAGGAAAATTCGTCAACCGCGGAGTTGAGCAGAGGGGGCGAAGATCTCAATCAGAACCCCCTCTGCTCGCTCCCACCTGTCCTCTTTGGACGATGCGAATCCCATACCTTCTGCTAATCAATCATTACGGTCCTTTTTTCTCCGAAATGCACTTTTCTAGATAGTTCAACAAATCCCGTTGGGATAATTTCACTTGGGTCCAGTCATATCTTCTGGACGAACCCATTCATCGAACTGTTCACTCGTCAATAATCCAAGTTCAAGTGCACTTTCCTTCAATGTCAGTCCTTTTTCATGTGCGTTCTTTGCAATCTTAGCTGCTGCATCATAGCCAATATGATTGTTTAATGCTGTTACTAGCATCAAAGAATTGTCTAGATGTTCACGAATGTTATCGCGATTTGGTTGAAGGCCTTCGATACATTTCTCCCTAAACGAACGGCAAGAATCTGTAAGTAGAGTAGCAGAATGAAGGAGATTGAAAATCATCATTGGCTTGAATACATTGAGTTCAAAATTACCTTGAGAGCCGCCAACAGTTACTGCTGTATTATTCCCCATTACTTGTGTACAAACCATGGTTAATGCCTCGCATTGAGTTGGGTTGACTTTTCCAGGCATAATGGATGATCCTGGTTCGTTAGCAGGTAATTCCAGTTCACCCAATCCACTACGTGGACCAGAACCAAGCCATCTTACATCATTTGCAATTTTCATCAATGAAACTGCAAGAACACTCAATGAACCACTCATTGCTACAATTGAATCATGTGCAGCGAGTTGTGCAAATTTGTTGTCGGCTGAAGTAAATGGTAACCCGGTTTGAGAAGCTATGGAAGATGCAACACGTGTAGCAAATTCAGGATGAGTATTCAATCCAGTTCCTACCGCTGTACCGCCTAGAGCTATTTCGTAAAGTTCGCTCAAAGATGCTTCGACTCGTTCGATTGATGCGTCCAATTGAGCAACCCATCCACTAACTTCCTGACCTAGAGTAAGTGGAACTGCATCCATCAAATGTGTGCGCCCTATCTTCACAATATCTTGCCACTCTTCTGCTTTACTTGCAAGAGCATCTCGCAATGCACGAACAGACGGGAGAACTTCATGATACACTGCTTCTGCCGCAGAAATATGCATTGCTGTTGGGAATGTGTCGTTGCTTGATTGTGCCTTGTTAACGTGATCGTTTGGGTGAATTGGGTCTTTGCTACCAAGTACACCCCCAGCCATTTCAATCGCTCGATTGGCAATTACCTCATTCGCATTCATGTTTGATTGAGTACCCGAACCTGTTTGCCAAACACTGAGTGGAAAATGATCATCCAAATCTCCAGAGAGTACTTCTGATGCTGCTGCAATTATCAAATCTGCAAGAGTTGGATCGAGTGTGCCTAAATCCTTGTTTGCCTCAGCAGCAGCTTTCTTCAAAATTCCAAATGCGCGGATTACGCCACGCGGCATCAAATCGTTACCAATATCAAAATTTAGCAGAGAACGTGCCGTTTGTGCTCCCCAATAACGGTCATCAGGGACTGTCAGTTCCCCCATCGTGTCACGTTCAACGCGCTCTCCCATGGTATATTCTTACCCTCCGAGGATTATACCCCTTTCGTGCATTCATCGTCTTAGAACATGAAGAGCGGTTGACTCGTCCTTTTCCATTCCCTTAATTCCAGCTTGTTTACTAGCATCATTCCAAAGAGAAGTAATGGAACCATCAAGGAACGATTCCATAAACAATGGATGGATGTATGAAGACCGGCACACTGCTCGTGTATTTCCTAAATCTGCAGCCACAGTATCAATGACTGCCAACATTGCTTTATTTCGTTCCTTTTCAGTATCAACTGCAATGGTTTTTTCTTTTGATACTAGTTTTTCAAGTCCTTCTGATTTAGGCAATTCTTCCAACCAAGATTCCAACTCCTTGCCACTTACTCCTGCATCTACCTTAGCCAATCTAGAACCGCACTTCCATGTAGCTGCCCATGTACGGAAATCTTTGGCAGTATAGGATTCGCCTGTTGCTTCTTGGATATACGAATTGATATGTTCTGCTTTCAAGTCATTCTCATTTCCAGTTTCTAAATTTCGATAATAAAACAAATCTTGTTCTTCGTTTTCTTCACCGAGTTTCTTAGTTTCAAGAATCATTTGAACCAAATCATCATCCTCGATCAATATGTTCCATTCCTTGCCTGATTTTCCAGTGAATGCAAAAATCGCATCGTGCTTACCTTCTGCTTTCTTACCTCGAACATATTCGAAGTGTCCCTCTTTCAAAGTAGTTAATCCGTAAGATTCGTTTGATTTTGCATACTCATCGCTACCAACTCGAATATTGTATAGGTCCATTAATCGAACAACAAGTGCACTGACCTTTGGCAATGTCATTTCCTTAATTTTGAGATCCTTCTTGATTCTAGCTCGCAAAGATGGCAATACCTCTGCAAATCCTGCAATACCATCAAACTTCATGACTGCCTTTATTGCAATCCAATCTGGATGATACCTATACTGAAGACGGCCCTTTTGATCCATGCCTGTTGCTTGTATATGACCGCGTTCATCAGCACAAATCCAAACATCAGACCAGGCAGGAGGGATTGCAAGTGCGTTGTAGGAATCTATGCGCTCTTGCTTCTTCAATTGCTTTCCATTCGGAAGAAAATACTCCCAAACCAATGGATCGTCACTCGAACCTGATTTCTGCGCTTTTCTAGAAATACCTGCCTTATTTCGATCTGCTCGATTGAGTTTTGCCCGCTTCAGTGCTTCTTCCGCACTAAGGTCCATGAAACGATTCTCTGCATCGAACGACTTTGACTGTTGCGCTTAACTAATTCATGAATGATTAGCCAGTTGGAGGAGATTCCAACTGACTATATTCAATCAAAATAGATTGATTTACATTAATTAAATCCTGACCATCGTCATAACTTATCCTTAACTCATGAAGTTCGAATGTATTGAAATGGATGGTTTTCCAATTGACTTGCTCTCCTTCGTGTACAACTGCATAGCGCCCTTGACAGGCATCCTCTTGTTCATCCACTAGACTCCAGGTTATCTCGACTTCTCGGCCACCGCCCACATTTTCTATCAATTCTGGATTTTCTACTGTTGAATTGATGATTATTGCTGACGGAGAAATACCTTCGTTGTTGGGAAACGTATCAATTGTCAGTGTTTTAGGATTGTATGTATTCGATTCCAGCCACTCAATTTTCTGTTCTATGCGAATTATGATGGAATGATTTTCTTGAACATTTTGTTCATTGATTGCATATGCAACAATCTCATGAATTCCGTGATGAGGAAATTCAACGGAGATTATTGAAGCAGTATTCGAGTCTATCGAAATCGGTAGTCTTTCACCAAGGAAAACTATGCCAAATTCAACCAACTCCGCATCTGAAATTGTTTTTGAGAAATCGAAATCAAGGAAAACATTCGTTGTAGACACAAGATCTCCATCAATGTATGAATCCACAATAGTGCCATTTGTATTTTCATAATGAACAATTAAGTCAATTCCTTCTACAGATTGTGTCTCGGATAAACAACCTACCATACTTGATGCCAGAAAAACAAGCACTAAACCAAGTGCTGTGCCTCTAGTAGAACTATGATCTTCTGCCATCACACAAAGCCAAATCATGAATTGGTATAATTCCAATGGATTTCATGTTCACTTGTCTAGATGTGCCAAGAAGGCATTTGCTGCCTTCTCACAAGCATTGGAGACATCGTCTAAACGCTGCAATACACAATACATATGCA
>MDSW01145511.1_pt1 | contig 15915 bp, 11 predicted proteins | sample 811171 | NCBI WGS metagenome assembly MDSW01 (sample SAMN05326641, study PRJNA326480) | marine metagenome | isolation source: seawater | place: Atlantic Ocean: North West | collected 2012
GTAACTCCAGTAAAACCTATGCTATCGGTATCTGGAACACTTGGATGAAAGTCTTCTACCGGGATTCCTAGTACTTCTGCGGCTTGCATTGATATAGACGTTCTAGTTCCACCAATATCAGCTGAACCTTCATTTAATGTAACTTTACCGTCATCGTTAAGCATTAAGTCACAAGTAGATTTACCGCCTCCATTCATCCAGTAACCTGTAGCAAGGCCCCTGCCTCTACGCTTTCCTTCTGGAGCCTCTCCAAGAGGAGAATTCCAGTGTTCAGAACTCTTAACAGCTTCTAAACACTCTTCTAAACCTATTCGTATGAATTTAACACCGTCACCTCTTCTTGTGCCTTCTTTGCTAGCGTTATCAATTCTAAACTGCAGTTTATCTAATGATAACTTTTCACATATTTCATCAATTACTGATTCAATAGCGAATGAAACTTGAGGTGAGCCAGGAGCTCTATAAGCTGCAGATTTAGGCTTATTTACCAAAATATCATACCCGGTAATTTTTGAGTCAGTTAGATTATAGCAAGCAAAAACACATATACTGCCAGCTGCAACAGCAGACCCAGGATAGCCACCTGATTCAAACATTATATCGGTTTCAGCGGCAGTAATTTTTCCATTTTTATTTGCACCGATTTTCATTCTTACTTTACCGCCAGGCGCAGGTCCAGTAGCCTCAAATACAGAAGATCTGTCCATTACTAACTTTACTGGTCTTCCGCCAGATTTTTTTGAAAGTAATGCTGCAATAGGTTCGAGATATACTTTAGTTTTTCCACCAAATCCTCCACCAATTTCAACGTAGTTTACCTTGATATTTGATTCTGGTATACCAAGCATCCCTGAGGTTTGAGCTCTAACCCCAAAAGAACCTTGAGTACTTGCCCATAGATTTATCTTGCCATCTTGCCCCCATACGGCCGTTGCATTATGAGGTTCAATGTATCCTTGATGTATCATTGACATGGTAAAAGTTCTCTCAACAACTTCGTCTGAGTTTTTGAAAGCTTCTTCAACATCTCCAAACTCATGTCTAAATATTTTTGCAACGTTTGTATTTGGTACGTTTTCTCCTAGATGATCACCAACTAAGCTTTCGAGAATAATAGGCGCGTCTTTGGCCATAGCAGAATCAACATCTGAAACATGTTTGAGAACTTCGTATTTCACATCTATTTTTTTTATTGCCTCTTGAGCAGTATTACGATCTATTGCTGCTACACCTGCAATGACATGACCTTTGTAATGCACTTTATCAAACGCCATGATGTTAGCTTGGTCTCGTTTTAGGTTAACTACGTCTTCCCCTGTAGATACTTCTTTTTCTTCAACATTAGGAAAATCTTTGTTAGTTACTACAGCAAACACGCCATCCATAGACTCAGCTTTGGATGTATCTATACTTAATATTTTTGCATGAGCATGTGGGCTTCTAAGGACATCGCCCCATATTAAACCTGGAACTTTAATATCTGCACCGTAGGTAGCTCTTCCAGTTACTTTATCTACTCCATCGTGTCTTATAGGAGATTTGCCAATAACATTATATTTATTTTTGTTTTCGTGAGTTGCAACCATTAATTTTTCCTTAATTATTCAAGTTCATATAATTATTTTACAGTAAAGTTGTTAAGAAAGTTTAAAAATTATTCTAACTTATACTCTTAATTATTCTACCTGCGTTCATAGGTGTATCATAAAGCCTTATCCCAATTGCATTTTTTATAGCATTAGCTATAGCTGGTATAGGTGGACAAATTGGAACTTCACCTACTCCTCTAACACCATAAGGATGCAGTGGATTAGGTACCTCTACAAGTATAGTATCAATTTTAGGTAAATCTAACGATGTTGGCATTCTGTAATCTAGAAAACTTGAATTAGCCATTGAACCATTATTTAGCATATAATATTCTTCGTTTAAAGCCCACCCAATACCTTGTACAGCTCCACCTTGAAGTTGACCTTCAACATATGATGGATGAATTGCTGTACCGACATCTTGAATAGCAGTATATCTTACAACATCTGTTTTTCCTGTTTCTACATCAATGTCTAGGTCAACGATATGCATTCCAAAACCGTCACCAGCTGAGGATAAGTCAACGCTACCGGTAGATGTAGCAGGGCCACCTAAGTCACCTAATTTGCTTGCTAAATCTTTAAATGAAATGATTTTTTCCTCATTATTGTAACTAAAGATACCGTCATTAAATGAAATTTCTTCAGAATCAACATCCCATAAAATTGAAACTCTTTTTTTTAGTTCAAAAACTAAATTGTTCGCTGCCTCCCAACATGCATAGCCTGTAGCATATGTGGTTCTGGAACCTCCTGTAACATCTGTGAATCCAATAGAATCCGTATCAACAATATTTGGTTTAACATCGTGAGCATCAATCCCTAGTACCTCGGCAACGTGCATTGCCATTGAGGCTCTCGAGCCTCCAATATCTGTAGATCCTTCAGTCAATATAACGCTACCGTCACTATTAACCGCTAAGTTTGCAGCTGATTTTAATCCAATATTGAACCAGTATCCACTGGCTAAACCCCTTCCTCTTTTTACACCAGGAGGTGGAGTGCCTATTGGTGAATTCCAATGATCTGAAGCCTTTGCTGCAGATAATACCTCTTCTAAACCTATTTTTGAAAATCTTACTCCATCTCCTCTTCTAGTTCCGGATTTAGAAGCATTTTTTATTCTAAATTCAAGCGAGTCCCAATTAAGTTCATCGCACAATTCGTCAACCAAGGATTCCATAGCAAAAGCAACTTGCGGTGAACCTGGAGCTCTATATGCGGCTATTTTTGGCTTATTAACTAAAATATCCCATGCATCAATTCTCATATTAGGAATATTATATGGTGCGTAAATACACATTGCTGCAGGACCTATCATTCCACCTGGATTCGCTCCAGCTTCGAACCATATTTCGCTTATTGCTGAGTTAATTGTCATATCATTATTTACACCCAGTTTGATTTTAATTTTACCTCCAGGTGTTGGTCCGGTCGTTTCAAAAATCGCTGTTCTTTCCATGACCATTTTTACTGGACGCCCAGATTTTTTTGATAAAATTGCAGCTATTGGTTCAAAATAGACTGGAATTTTACCACCAAATCCACCGCCAATTTCTAATGGAGTAACTTTTACTTGAGAAACATTAACTTGCAATATTCCTGCTATCTGTGTTCTGGCAGGAAAAGCTCCCTGAGTACTAGTCCAAATCTTTATTTGGTCATCTTCATTCCATACAGCAGTTGCGTTATGTGGTTCAATATAGCCTTGATGAACCATCTCCATATTAAATTCACCTTCAAAAATATGATCAGAACCTTTCATTGATTTTTCAACATCACCAAAGTCATGCCTAATATGTTCAGACATATTTGTGTTATGTATTTTCTCTCCAAGATCATCACCAATTAAGTCTTCAAGTATAATAGGAGCATTTTCTTTCATTGCATCAACAACATTAGTAACAGAATCTAGTAGTTCGTATTGAACAGTGATTTTTCTTGCAGCCTCTTCGGCTATTTGTCTGTCAACAGCTGCAATTGCAGCTATTGGTTGGCCTTTATAGATGACTTTTTTATTTGCCATTAGTTTTTCTGATGCCCATTTAAAATTTACGCTACCTTCTCCAAGATCAACCATTTTGCTCTCGGCTTTTGGCATATCTTCATGGGTGATTACAGCGAGAACACCATCCATTTTTTTTGCTTCAGTTGTGTCAATAGAAATGATTTTAGCGTGAGCATGAGGACTTCTAGCTACCGCACCCCATATGAGCCCAGGCAATTTAATGTCCGCGCCATAGATTGCTTTCCCTGTGACTTTTTCATACCCATCATGTCTTATTGGCCTTGTGCCAACAACCTTGTAGTCTTTTTTAGGTTCGAATGTTGCAACCATAAAATTCCTCCTGTTTATAGAATGAGTTTATTTACTCGCTTTTTGAACTGCTTTTATAATTTTGTCATAACCTGTACATCTACATAGATTACCAGCTAGCCAATGTCTTATTCTGTCTTCACTAGGTGAAGGTTCGTTATCAAGTAAGCCTTTAGCAGAAACTAGAAAGCCTGGAGTACATATCCCGCATTGTAAGGCAGCTTCTTCTAAAAATGCTTGTTGAAGAGGATGAAGTCCTTCGGGGGTTGCCATACCCTCTACTGTGCTAACATCTTTTCCATTAACTTCTGGGCCTAGGACTAGGCAGGAATCTACTATTCTTCCATCTACGTTTACTGTACATGCACCACAATTTCCATCAAGACACCCTTCCTTGGTGCCTGTCAGTCCAACAATTTCTCTAAGTGTATCGAGAAGGCTCATGTATGGTGGAATTAACAGATCGTATTCTTGACCGTTAATTTTTGTACTGATTTGTACTTTATTTATTTTTGAACTTGACATAAACTTAACCTCTTGCTCTTTCAATAGCCTTTGTTATCATTCTTCTAGTTAAAACTTCTACAAGAGTTTTTCTTTGCTCAATGGTTCCTCTCATATCAGTAATTGGTGAAGCAGCATCTTTTGCTAATGAAGCAGCTTTAAGAATTGCATCGTCACTAACAGTTTTACCTATGAGACTATTAGCAGCATCTTTAGCAACGATAGGAGTAGGACCAACGGATGCTAAGGCAATTTTTGCTTCTTCGATTGTATTTTTATCTGAGCTTAGCCTTACTGAAACTCCAACCGCGGCAACCGCTATATCCATCTCATTTCTAGGAATAAACCTTGTGTATGCTGAACCAAAATTTTCATTAGGTTTTGGTAAAAATATACTTACTAGAAGTTCTCCTTTTTCTAAAATAGTTCTACTTGGACCTGTACAAAATTCGTCAACAGATACCTCTCTTTTTCCATTAGGGCCTTCAATAATAGCTACAGCATTATTTACTATAAGTGGACAAATACCGTCTGCAGATGGAGCAGCGTTACATAGATTTCCACCTAAACCAGCTCTTGATTGAATTTGAATTCCTCCTATAATGGAAGCTCCGTCAACTATTCCTTCGTATTCTTTACATATTTTTTCATTTTCATAAATATGACAACAAGCAACAGACGCTCCTATTGTTAGGCCGTTATTATCAAAATTAATAGTATTTAGTTCTGGAATGTTTTTTACGTCTACAACAGCGTCTAATTCCCATACGTTTGCTCTGGCTTTTACAAGCAGGTCTGTTCCTCCTGCCAAGGGCCTAGCTTTATCTCCATATTCTGTAAGAACATCCACGGCTTCTTTTACAGTAGTTGGGGCAAGATATGCAAAAGGGTGCAATAGCCCACTCCTTTCCTCATTAGTTTATAAAATCTAATTCTAAAGTTTAAATTTAACTTTATAGTGATTATTATGCCAATCATAACGGAGTCTTGCAAACGACTTTAGGCCTTATAAGGATAAATTTATTATTAATTTAGGAGTCCTAGAGTCTCTCCACCGATAAGATGCAGGTGAATATGATCTATTATTTGACCAGAATCTTTTCCTTTATTAATTATAATTCTGTAACCGGAGTCAAAAATTCCAAGTTTTTTTGCGATAGTATCTGTTGATATTAAGAGTTCTCCAAAAATTTCTAAATTTTTTGTTTGTCCTATATTTTCAATATGTCTTTTTGGGATAATTAATATGTGTTTTTTTGCCACAGGATTAATATCCTTAAAAGCAAATAATTTTTCATTTTCATATACTTTGTTGCAAGGTACCTCACCATCAATTATTTTGCAAAATAAACAATCTTTAATAGGCACAATATTTCACCCTAATCACATAGGTACTTCTGTATTATTAGCTGGAAAAATATTTTTATCAGCATCAGAATATTCAACTATGTTTACAGATGCTGTGTTTATATTGTTTGCAGCTCTATTTGCCTCTTCAGTTAGTCTGTTTATGCTTGGGTTAGTAAAATTTCTTTCTACAGGCGAATTATCTGAGGATCTAATTGGTCTGTATCTTTTATTTAGCAAAGGCCGTTCTTTGTCTTGATTTGTTTCTATTTCAAAAGGAAAATTAGAACTAACAGCTAATAAAGTAAGAATTGTAACAGATGCTCCTCTTGGTTGGTACATACCATTTTCCCATTCACTAATAGTTTGCTGTCTTATGCCAAGTTCTCTAGATAAAGCTGTCTGAGAAAGTTTTAGATGTTTTCTTAGATTTTTTATGCTAGCTGCTTGCCACTTAAAATTTATTGGAGGTGCTTGTTTAGTAATCATATATCTAGATTACATATATGTTTTAAAGTAAACAAAGAGAATTTAAAGCAGAATTTAAGGAATTTTATTATAAATAATTATTGATTGAATTTTTTAAATTTTTATCAATAGGTCCAACTCCTGAAATTATCATTTTTGTTTTGTCAAAGATGTCATTTGCTAAATTCTCTACACTAGATGTAGTAACAACATTGATTTTTTTTGTGATTTCCTCAATCGTTTGAATTTTTCCTGATGTTATTTCTTGAAAGCCCAAGAAATTTGTAATAGACATTGTGTCTTCCAGTCTCATATACATTTTTCCTATAGTATATTTTTTTGCTTTTAGTAATTCTTCTTCAGTGATATTTTCTTTTACTTTTTCTAATTCATTTTGAACAACTTTAATAGTTTCTTGAACATTTTTTGGTTCTACGGCAGAGTCAATAATAAAAGAACCGGTATCTGTGAAATACTGAACATTACTTCCAATATTATAAGCTAGGCCTCTTGACTCTCTGACTTCTTCAAATAATCTGCTGCCCATAGTTTCTCCTAGAATGACTGATAAAAGTGATAGGGAGTATTTTTTATCATTAAGATAATCGATTCCAGCAAATCCAATATTTAAGTGTACTTGTTCAGTCTTTTTATTAATAACCTCTAATTTAAAATTTACGTTTGTTTTTGGAGTGGGTGTATAAATCTGCTTTTCACTTACCTTTCTATATTTATCAAAGATTTTTGAAATTTTATCAACGATTTGATTGTGATTAATATTTCCAACCACAGAAATAACGGTGTTAGATGAAGTATATTTTTTCATAAAAAAAGATAGTAAGGAGTTTCTTGAAATATTTTCAACTGAATTTATACTTCCTGCTATATCTCTGCCCATAGGATGATTAGGCCAAAGCATATTTTCAAATATTAAGTTTACATGGCTGGCAGGTGAATCATAAGATGATCTAATTTCCTCATATATTACCTTTTTTTCCTTATTGATATCATCTACTCTAAATAATGAATTTAAAAACATGTCTACAAACAAAGAGATACCCTCATTACAATTTTCAAGTGGGATTTTACACCAATATCCCGTTACTTCTTTATCTGTAAATGCATTAATTGAACCTCCTACATCCTCAACAACGGAGGAGATTAGTTTTGGTGTTTTTTTATTTTTAGTCCCTTTAAATAATACATGTTCAATTAAGTGAGAGACTCCGGCTAAATCATCAGTTTCATGTCTCGAGCCACATCCAACAAGAAAAACTATTCCAACGGAATTTGAATAGGGAATTTGATTTGTTAGGATTCGTAATCCATTGTCCAGTGTTGATTTATTGAAAGTAATTTTGTTCAAAGTAATTTTTGTTTATAGAATTGTTTTTGGATAAGAATACAAATAAAATATTATTAATAATTATGTACATAACAAGTTACTTGCAAAAAAAAACAACTGCTAGCGTTCTTTTTCTAATAATTTTTTTCACTTTATTAGTTAGATTGTACGGCATTAATTGGGACAATGGAACACTTTTTCATCCTGATGAGAGAGCTATGTTATCTCAAGTATACGACATAAGTTTTCCTGAAGGTGATGAGTGGAAAGATTTTTTTAATCCAGATAAAGGCACATTGAACCCTGGCTCGTTTAATTGGGGTAGTATGCCTCATTATGCTCTTAAATTTGTTCAGTATGTTTATGCTCCAATTGATTGGTTGGATATTTACGAATTAAGGTATCCTGGCAGAATACTTTCTTCTATTTTTGATTCATTGTCCGTTTTATTTATATTCTTAATTTCAAGGTATATTTTTAATAATAAAGTTGCTCTTTTATCAGCTTTTTTAACTTCTTTTTCAGTTATTCATATTCAATTAAGTCATTTTTATGCAGTAGATACTTTTTCAACTGCCTTTGTTTTAGGAACGATTTATTATTCACTTAGAGTAACCTATGAAGGAGGCAGAAAGAATTCATTACTAACTGGTGCAATGTTTGGTTTTGCATTGACTACAAAATTTTCAGTAATGCCCCTTGTTATACCTGTAATAATATCTCATATTATTTTTCAATTTTCTCAAAGTAATTCCGATCGATTGAAAATTATTATTAATCGAGGAAAAATTTGGAATTTAGTAAAAACTTTATTTTTATTTTTATCAGCTTGCTTGCTAATCTTAGTAATATTTCAGCCATATATGTTTATCGATTTGCATACTTATATTAATACGATTTCAACACAAGGAGATATGGTTAGGCGAAACATAGATTTTCCATTTACAAGGCAGTATATTGACACGCCAAAATATATATATCAGATTATTCAAACTGGCATTTGGGGTTTTGGTCCTGTATTAGGAATAATGGCTTGGATTGGGTTTTTGTTATCTATTATTTCACTAATAATTTTTAGAAAAAAATCAGACATTGTTATTATTTCTTGGGTTTTCTTGTATTTTGCTCTAACAGGATGGTTCGATGTTAAATTTTTACGATATATGCTTCCTATTGCACCATTTTTAATTATGTATTCATCTCGACTGACCTTCTGGCTTGTGGAGATAATTAAGTCACTGAAACCTGAAAGTAAATGGATAATTTATGTTCCAGTACTAATTATAGTTTTTTTTACACTTCATTACTCATTATCATTTTTAAATATTTATTCTGATAACCACCCTTCTATAACTGCCTCTCAGTGGTTAGAAAATAATGCAGGTAATAGGTCTGTAGTTGTCCAAGAACATTGGGATGAAGGTATTCCGCATAATTCACGAATAATTTTTGGAGAAAGACTAGAACTTTATAATTATGATAACTTAAACAAATTTGAAATGATTTCAACACAATTAGAAAATGCAGATTATTTAGTTTTAGTTTCCAATCGCTTATATGCAACAATACCAAGATTAAAAGACAGATATCCGATTAGTAGTCTTTTCTATGAAAAATTATTTTCACACAAACTTGGTTATGAGGTTGTTTTTACAACTAATAGAGCAATAGGAGGATTAGGAATAGAGTATCATGAAGATCTTTTTTCAAGAGTCGATTTTAATTATGATGATCGAATATTAAGAAGTAATAAGGATTTTATAAGTATTAATTTTGGGTGGTCTGATGAAAGTTTTTCTGTATATGATCATCCAAGAATATTTATATTTGAGAATAAAAAACAATTTTCTTCTCAAGAAATCTTAGATGTTATAGGTTTACAAAATGGTTATTTTTACAATTCTGGTAGCGACGAGCTTGGATTAGTTTATGAAGAACAAAAAGCAGAGATTCAACAAAATGGCGGAACCTGGTCTTCAATATTTTTCTTAAGCTCTGTACCGAACATATTGTATCCATTGATATGGTATGCATTAATTTTATTTATTTCAATAATAGCTCTTCCATTAACTTGGGTGATATTTAAACGTTGGCCTGAGGGAGGATATTTATTTTCTAAACCACTTGGTATTGCAATTGCTTCAATTTTCACATGGATGTCTGTTTCTTATGAACTAATCCAATATAATATTTTATCTGTGATTGTGGGTTACGTGCTATTGGGGTTTATTTCACTTTTCTTTATAAAAAACGACCTATCTAATTTTACAAAATTTATAAGTACTAATTTAAGAAATATTTTAAGACTTGAATTCTTATTTTTGTTTATTTTTGGTATTTTTCTATTACTAAGAATTGCAAATCCTGATTTATGGCATCCATATAAAGGTGGAGAAAAACCTATGGATTTTGCTTATCTTAATGCCGTTATAAAATCTACACTTTTCCCACCTTATGATCCCTGGTATTCAGGTGGATATCTAAACTATTATTACTACGGTCAATTCATAGTGTCTAACCTTATCAAATCTACTGGTATACCTGCCTCTTTTGCTTACAATTTAGCTGTTCCCTTATTAGCATCTATAACATTCACAGCATCTTTTACCTTAATAAGAGGCATTAGTAATTTATCAAATGTAAAGTCAGTAAAAAGTTATTCATTGTATGCTGGGTTTTTAGGAGGATTTCTAGTTACCTTTGCTGGTAATATAGACGGTTTATATCAACTTATTTCTATTCTTCGTAATGATACAAATAGTTTTGATTTTTGGAACAGTTCAAGACTAATGAATGATCAATCTGGAGGGTTTGAAATAACAGAATTTCCATTTTTTACATTTTTATTTGCTGACTTACATGCTCATTTAATAGCTATACCATTTGCACTGTTATCGGTTTCTTTAACTTTTGCTCTTTATATAAAAATATTAAAAAATGATGCTTATTTTGGACAATTTTTATTAGCATTATTGTTAGGCTCTATACTTGGTGTTATTAGAATAATAAACACGTGGGATTTTCCTACACAATTATTGTTATCTTCTTTCATAATATTTTTTGGATACTTGTTATATTCTAAAAATACAAAATTAGAACGAGTATTTTTATCTACGTTATTACTCTTTTTTGTAATAGTATTTAGTTACGCTCCTTTTATTTCATTTCACCAAAATTATGAATTATTTAATAACGGTATTATTAGAAACAAATATTATACTCAGATAATAGATTTCATAAACATAAATATGTTTTTCTTATTTGTAATAATTTCTTTCATAGTACTTAATTATAAAAATTACATCGTATTATTTAATAAAAGTTATCAAAAATTTATACTAAATAGAAATAAGTTAAATTATTTCATAATTATATTTTTTATTGTATTTCTTTCAATAACCCTTTCTTTATTATTTACAGATTATGTGATTATAGGTTTATCCATACTATTTATCAGTATAATTTTGCTTTATTATCTTTTGACTTACCTGAACAAGTCTCATGAAGATACATACTTTTTCCCTATAACAATTTTGCTCATATTAGGCTTTTCATTATCAGCTGGGGTAGAAATTTTTACAGTAAAGGATGATATAGGCAGAATGAATACTGTTTTTAAATTTTACATACAAGCATGGATACTATTTTCGCTAGCGTCATCATATTTATTATGGAAAATGTTTTCAAGTTTAGGATTTAATTTTAGAAATTATAATTTTCATTTTAAATTATGGTCAATTTTCTTGTTGATTATGCTACTCTCTGTTTCTATTTATACTTTTTATGGTAGTAAAAACAGGAATGAAACCAGGTTTGATACAAATTTTATTTCATTGGATGGTATGGAGTATATGAAATCAACGGAATATTATTTTCAGGATAAAAAGATAGATCTTATGTATGATTATTTAGCAATAGAGTGGATAAATAATAATATAAAAGGCTCACATACAATTATTGAAGGAATAACTGATCAGTACCAATGGGGTAATAGAATTTCAATTTATACTGGGCTTCCTTCTGTTGTAGGTTGGGACTGGCACCAAAGACAACAAAGGGTAGGTTATGCATATTCTGTAACATCAAGAAGATCTGATGTTCAAAGATTTTATCACTCAACTCTACCTAGAACGGCTCTAGAGATTATAGATAAATATCATATTAAGTATGTTATTGTAGGTCAACTAGAAGAGGTTCTATACACTAATGCTGGACTTGAAAAATTTGAAGAAATGGAATCTTTAGGTTTAGTAAAAATTTATCCTAATGAAATGATTGATTATGAAACGCCCTTAAGGATTTATGAATATATTGATTAGTGAACAAAAGGTTATAAAAGCTGTCTTTTTTGATATTTATGGAACAATTGCTGATTTCTATCCACCTAAGGAAGATATACAGTTGAGGGTTGCCGCAAAATTTAATATTTTTTTAGATAAAAATAAAATTTTAGACGCTTATAAAATAGCAAATAATTTTTTAGTGAACCAAAATTCAATATTTCCAATAAGAAAAATGAATAATGAAGAAAAGTTAAGTTTTTTTTCTAATTATGAGAAAATAATTATAGATAATTCTGGTTCAAATGTAGATGTTGATATAGCAAAAAATATATGGATTGAAATAACAAAGCAAAAGTATGACTTGAAGATTTTTCCTGATTTAATACACTGTGTAAATGCTCTAAGAGATATGGGTCTAATCTTGGGTTTAATTTCAAATATTAATATGTCAGGTAAAAAAATTGCTAAAAAGCTAGGAGTCTCTACGTATTTTAATTATGTATTTACATCTGAGGATCTTGGTTATGAAAAACCAAATAAAATGATTTTTGAAAAATCATTAGATATTGCTAAATTAAGTTCTAATGAAGTAGTTTTTATTGGGGATCAGGTAGAATCAGATATTTTGGGTGCAAAAAATGCTAATATATTACCAATACTTTTAGATAGATATAATAATTATGAAAAATATTCAGAGGTTATAAAGATTAGTGACCTATTACAACTTCAAGAAATAATAAAAAATCTCATTAGGAGTGAATAATGAAAATAGAAAAAATTGAATCAATTCTGTCTGGCAATAGTCATTTTGTAAGAATAATTACGGATAATGGAATAGAAGGTATAGGTCAATCTGCCTGTTGGGGATATATGGAGGCAGTAAATACAGTTATAAATACTTTTGAAAGATATTTAATAGGTAAAAATCCATTAAACATTGAACATCATTGGCAGCATTTATATAGAATGGGTCCTTTTAGAGGTTCTATATTAAATGCTGCTATAAGTGCTGTTGATATAGCGTTATGGGATGTCAAAGGAAAGTATCTTAATGCACCAATTTGGATGTTAATTGGTGGTAAAGTTAGAGATAAAATCAGACTCCATTTATTGATGGGGGGTTCTAGGCCTGATGCTTCAGACTTAGGAACAACCGCAGAAAACTTAAGACTAAACGCAATAGATGCTAGAAAAGAAGGTTATACAGCTATAAAAATTGATCCACTTCCAGATGGTTATCAGTCTATGACATTATCAAGGTTAATTAGCGAGACAAAAAATAATGTTGCTGCTCTTAGAGAAGGAGCAGGATTAGATGTTGATATAATTTTGGAAATTCACAGAAAGCTTACACCTATGAATGCTATTGCACTTGCTGAAGAGTTGAAACAATTTAGTCCTCTTTTTTATGAAGATCCTATACAGATAGATTCAATTAAGTCTCAAGGTGAAATTGCAAATAAAACATCTCTCCCTGTAGCAAATGGAGAAAGAATGCATAATATATGGGAATTTAGAGAGATGTTTGAAGCTGGTGGAAGTCAGTACGCAAGGCCAGATTTAGGTCTTGCTGGAGGAATAACACACGTGAAGAAAATAGCATCAATTGCTGAGTCATACCACTCAGCACTTGTTACGCATAATTTTTTAGGTCCAGTGCTTACTGCTGCAGCTTGTACAATTGATTCAACGATACCTAATTTTATAACCCAAGAATTTTCAACAATAGATGAATCACCAGTAAACAATATGATAAAAACTTCATGGAAAAGAAATGGTGGTTATATTGAAGTATCAGAAAAAACAGGCCTGGGAATAGATATAGAATTTGATAAATTAAAAGAGCAAAATTTTGAACCTAGGCTTGACATACAAATTCCAATGAGAGATGATGGATCGGTAGGTTATTCTGTCTAAAAAATTTAATATCACAGTTATTGGTGCAGGATTAATGGGGCACGGGATAGCCTTTGAATTCGCTAAATTTGGTCATAATGTTACTCTTTTTGATATATCTTTAAAAAATCTTAAGATTGCCAAAAATAAAATTCATAAGCTAGTTTCTACTACAGATAATTGTGATTCTTATAGAAAAATAACATATATAGAAAATTTAAAAGATAGTGTTGCAAATTCAGAAATTGTTGTTGAAGCAATTAATGAAAATTATCAGGCAAAAGTTGATTTATATTCTAAATTAGAAATTTTCTTAGATAAAAACTCATTAATTATTAGTAATACCTCATCATTACTTCCTTCAAAATTATCAAAAAACCTTGATAATCCAGAGCGGTTTTTTGTAACGCATTATTTTAATCCTGCCTATAATATTCCTCTGGTAGAAATAGTACCAAGTTTGCAAACAGATTCAAGAAATATAGATAAAATTAAAAATCTATTTTCCTGCATCAATAAACAACCCATATTAATAAAAAAAGAAATTAATGGATTTATCGCAAATAGATTACAGGCAGCTATTCAGAGAGAAGCAATTAATTTAGTAGAACAGGAAATTGCAACACCTCAAGATATAGACAATATAGTAAAAAATACATTTGGTAGAAGGCTTTCTGTGGCGGGACCTTTTGAAATTTGGGAGCAGATTGGCTGGGATTTAGTAGAAAAAATATTATTAGAAATATTTCCAAATTTATCAAATCAAAATTCTCCCTCAACTTTGATAGAGGAGAAAGTTATTCAAAAAAAATTAGGATTTTCAACAAACGAAGGTTTTTATAAATGGAATGTAAAGAAAAAAGAAAAATTAGTTAATGCTATTTCAAAAAATTTAATTTTATTAAGAGATTTGGATACTAATGAATGATATAAAAAATAAAGTTGTTATCTCTGTTATAGGTTCTGGATTAATGGGTCATGGTATAGCTTTAGACTTTGCATTAAGTGGATTTAAGGTTTATCTAAATGACGTGTCAAAAGAAAAAATTGATTTAGGCCTTACCCAAATATCTGAAACTATAGATTATTTATCAAGATCTCGATACTTGGATAAAAAAAAAATATTAAAAAATATTCTTCCAATGGAAGATTTGCAATTAGCTTTGCATGATTCAAACATTGTGATAGAGGCTGTATACGAGGATTTAGATTTAAAGAAAGATATATTTAAGCATGTTGAAAAAAATGTTTCTAGCGATTGTATTTTATTATCTAATACATCAACTTTTATCCCATCAGAAATAACAGAAAATTTCATTTATCCTGAACGATTTGCTATTTCACATTACTATAATCCACCTTACTTGTTACCCGGAATAGAAATTGTATCTGGAGAAAAAACTTCTAAATCTATAATTGATTTTCTGATGAAATTTTATAAGTATATAAATAAAAAACCTTCATTAGTAAAAAAAGAAATTAAGGGTTTTGTGGGCAATAGGCTGCAGGCTGCTTTGTTAAGAGAGTCATTAAAACTTGTTGAAGAAGGCTACGTGAGTCATAGAGATTTAGACCAAATAGTTAAGAGTAGTTTTGGGCGAAGATTGTCAGCAGCTGGGCCATTTGAACTTAGAGAAATAATTGGTCTAGATTTAGGATTGAGTATTACAAAAGAAATAATACCAACTTTAGGAAATTCGCAAGAAATTTCTAAATTAGTTTCAAGTAAAATATTAGATGGTGACTTAGGAGTAAAATCTGGTAAAGGTTTTTATGAGTGGAATGACGATAAAAGGCGAAATTGGAAAAAAAATATGTTAAATTGGCTAATTTTATTAGAACAAGAAGATAAAAATTCGCAATAATTAATTATAAATATGGAGAAATAAATGATAGATAATAGTAATCCTCATAGGCTTTCAGAGTTAGTTGTTCCTGAAAATTATAAAATAATTTTAGAACCAAACCTAAATGATTATACATTTGACGGTGAAGTAAATATAAATATTGACGTTATTAAAAATATAGATCAAATAATCATAAATTCTGCTGAATTATTAATTAAATCAGTTGAAATATTTTCAGAAAATAATAGTAAAATAGGTATAAAAAATTTTAGTAACGATGAAACACTTGAAAGATTAACGGTATTTTTAGAAGAAGAAA
>MDSW01008242.1_pt1 | contig 15908 bp, 13 predicted proteins | sample 811171 | NCBI WGS metagenome assembly MDSW01 (sample SAMN05326641, study PRJNA326480) | marine metagenome | isolation source: seawater | place: Atlantic Ocean: North West | collected 2012
ATGTCATTAATATCGGTGGTTTTGGAAACAAATGAAGTTAATGAATACGTTTCTGGAATTACTGCTGCAGAAGTAATTATTGATATTCATGGTAAAAAACATGGTTGTGTTGCAGCAAGAATCGATGGAATACAAAGAGATCTTTCATATGAGATTTTAGATAATTGTGAAATTGAGGGAATAAAAACCGAATCAGATGAAGGCATGTATATTCTAAGACACTCTTGTGCACATCTTTTAGCACAAGCAATTTCTGAACTATATCCAAATGCTAAACCAACAATAGGACCTCCAGTAGAAAATGGATTTTATTATGATTTTGCAATGGAAAACATTGGAGAAGACGATTTAAGATCAATTGAAAAGAAGATGGAAGAATTATGTAGAAAAAATTTGAAAATAGAAAGGATTGAATATTCCCAAGAAAAATTAAAGGAACTCTATGAAAATAATCCATACAAACTTGAAATTATTAATGAAAAAATTGGAGAAGGTACGGGTTCAACAATTTATCGTCAAGGAGATTGGTATGATTTATGTCTTGGTCCTCATGTACCATCAACTTCAAATTTAATGCATTTTAAATTAACTTCAATTTCATCTGCTTATTGGAGAGGAGATCAATCCAAAGAACAATTAGTACGAATTTATGGAATGGTATATCCATCTAAACATTTACTCAAAGAGCGTATAAAACAGCTTTCAGAGGCAAAATTAAGAGATCATAGAGTAATTGGAAAAGATATGAAATTATTTCATATTGATGAAACAGTAGGTCAAGGACTAATTCTTTGGACCCCGAGAGGGGCTAGTATTCGTCAAGAATTACAAAATTTTATTTCTTCTGAACTTCACAAACAATATTACAAACAAGTTTTTACCCCACATGTAGGTAAATTAGACCTTTACAAGGCAAGTGGACACTTCCCTTACTACCAAGAAAGTCAATATCCGCCATTAATTAATCATGAACAAATGAAAAAATTTGCTAATGAAGGTTGTTCTTGTTCTGATTTAGCGAATAAAATGGAAGAAGGTGAAATTGATGGATATTTATTGAAACCGATGAATTGTCCTCACCATATCAAAATATATTCTTCACAACCTAGATCTTACAGAGATTTACCATTAAGATTAGCTGAATTTGGAACGGTATACAGATGGGAACAATCAGGAGAAATCAGTGGAATGACAAGAGTTAGAGGTTTTACTCAAGATGATGCTCATCTTTTCTGCCGTAAAGATCAAATTGAAGATGAACTACTAGGATGTCTTAGTTTAGTAAAAACTATTTTTTCAACATTAGGAATGGAGAATTATAGGGTCAGAGTTGGTTTAAGAGATCCTGATAGTAGTAAATATGTAGGCTTAGAAAATCTATGGGATGCAGCTGAAGATGCATGTAGAAATGCAGCTAAATCCCTTGGTGTTGAATTTTCTGAAGAGCCAGGAGAAGCCGCTTTTTATGGGCCTAAAATTGACTTTGTAGTTAAAGATGTACTTGGAAGAGAATGGCAATTAGGTACAGTACAAGTAGATTATAATCTACCTGAAAGATTTGATTTGCAATTTGCTGGAGCCGATGGAAAAATGCATCGACCAGTAATGATTCATCGAGCACCATTTGGTTCCATGGAACGGTTTTGTGGAGTTTTAATAGAACATTTTGCTGGGAAATTTCCTACTTGGTTATCACCAACTCAAGTAGCAATTGCTACTATTTCTGAAAAACATTCAGATTATGGAAGAATGATTGCTGAAAAACTACATTCATTAGGAATAAGAATTGATACTGATTTTTCTGATTCAACTATTGGTAAAAAAATAAAGAATTTGAGAAAACTAAGGCCACCATACACGCTAATACTTGGTGATGAAGAAGTTAATAATACTCAAGTTAGTATTCGTGGATTGAATAATGCTCAAAGAAATGGAATACCCGTAGAACAATTTGTTTCAGAAATTCTTGAAGAAATTAATACAAAAAATAAAATGTATAGTTTGACTCCTAAAAACTAATTTATTTGAATACACAAACTTCTGGTTTTTTGAAAAACTTATGTCTATACTTCGCTATAATTCGATATACAATATCTCTAAGGGGTAGTGGAAATACCCAACAAAAAGGATACCATATAGTGTAATACCATTTCAAGTAGAGTAGTATTCTAATTCCAGCAGCAGAACGAATATATGTTTTCCCATTACGAATTAAATATACTGTATCTGCATTTCTTTGTTTTTTGCTGAAGCCCTCAATTATTTTTTGGCCTTCTTCTGATTCAATAGACAAATATGTTAATTTTTTCCCTATTTTTTTCCTCTTATCAATAAAAATAGCTATTCTATTACAAAGCCCACATTCTCCATCAAGTAATAATATATCAGATTCCAAACTCATTTTCTCACTCCAAATCTTCTATTGACCAAGTATGAACATAAACACCATCTGACATATGTACATAATCTGGCTTTAATGGGTTTTTAATTCCAAGGTTATAAGACTCTGTAAGCGTATTTACGGTTAATTCTGCTTTTGCTTCTTTAAATTTCCAAGGATCGTGTAAGGTATAAGCAATTTTTGCAGATTTTTTATGTTCAACATATAACGAATATCTTTCAAAAAGAAATTCCTCCAATGAATTGGATTTTGCTTGAATTTCTTCACCAATAGCAACACATGAACCTTTAAGTTCAAATCCTTTTATTGATCTCTTTGATTCCCAACTAAAATTATCTTTATCTATCTGCAATTTACATTTAGCATATCTATATGGCAATCCATAAGCCCATGGAGCATATGTACAAGTGATTCTACTTTGTGCGTCTAGTGTTAAAAAAAGGACTCCTGCCTTACCATTTTTCTTAACATAAGTTCTAATATTAAATTCTGGAAAAGTGGAAATACCTGGGACAGCAGGTAAAAATCGTGGCCTAACGTTCTTCATTAGAAATGGAATTACCCCCACATATGATTTGCCATTAAAAAAATCTATTTCAACTCCTTGAGGTATATATGGTTTCAATTTCTCAGGATCTACTTCCCAGTGTAAAAAACTCAAATGCCTCCACTCTTGAATTAGTGAATGAGAACGATTAGGCATAGAAAAGGGTAAATGGTCTCTTCTAATCGTACCCATATTTATCAATTTTATTTACTCTTCTTGTAAGACTTTATTTTCACTTAATTGTACTGCGGGGGGGAAAAATATCAATTTAATTGCTAATAATAATGCTAACATTCCTGTTATACCAGACACATATAATAACCAATATGGTTTTTCTATTTCATTAGAAGTTTCAATACTAATTACAGGCTCTGTATCATCTTCACAATCATCTCCAAAACAGTATGTATTTATCGCTTCTAAATGAATGTCGGCTTTTACTGTAACTGTAAATGTCCTATTATCAATTAACGTGTCATTTAAGTATACTAAATTCACATATTCATATGTACCAATATCTGATGTTTCATTAAAATATAATTCAAATGTTACTGCACAACCTGGTGTTTTATTTCCTGTTTCATCTATACAAGTTCCATTAGAAGTCCAACCTAATAGAATCCCTGAATCCCAATCGGTTGAACCATTGTAAAGTCCATCTCCATCAGAGTCATGAACAATCCTATGTGTTACATTTTCTCTAGAGTCAAGATTCATCCAGTATACACTATCTCCAAGTAGAATATTAGCATTATTTGGCTCAATATTTGATTGCTTAATATTGACTGTTAATGCACTAGCATCATGAGATCCTACTGGGGCAATAAATAATGGTAAAATAAGTAGAAAACAGACAATTAGGCTTGTACTCCCTCTGCGCATACCAGTCCCAAGTAACCAATGCATAAATAAAAAACGCTGCACACGGACTATTAATGGGTGAACAATCACTTGTAACTCCTATTGATTTTGGGAATAAGGAAATCTTAATCTTAGTCACCACATTTTTAGTAGTAATTAGCGTAGTTTCTACTTCAATTTTCTTTCTTAGTAATGATGATATGAATGAAACAAGTGTAAATCCTATTTTTAGTGGTGGCGACCCTCTTTTACAAGGTGAAGGGCATGACCACAGAAACGCATCTCAGCATAATCTATCATCCGGAAATGTTGAGTTATTAGATTTTGAACCGCTTACAAATCCAGGTAATGCTGAAATTCAAGTTGCTACGGCTCCTGATGGTAGAACATATGTGTATCAAGCAGGATGGTCTGAATTTCATATTACTGATGTTACAGATCCAAGAAATATTACCCAAGTAGGGAAATATTATGATCCAAATACCCAGGTATTAGATGTTAAGTACCTTGAATATGATGGGCGAGAATATGTAATTACTCAAAATCAATTAATTGATCCAGGATATGCAGATCCTAATGTTGGAGAATGGTCAGATCCATTCCAAGTATCTGTAAATTTGATTGATGTAACAGATAAAACTAACCCAATACATGTTGATTCTTGGTATGATGCAGATCATCCAAGTGGACCACATAATCTTTATACACACATGATTGATAATGAATGGTATATTTTTGTTGCAAACCCTGATTATGATGATTGTGATACTGCTGTGGGTGAAGCTTGTGGAGGAGTAACCATTGCTCACCTAAATTTACAAGGTTCTGCTGCAAGAATATTAGATGGTGTTCCTTCATCTGGAGTTGGACACACAGTAATTAAAGTTGGAGAGTATGAAGTTAATTGGGCTTCTACTAATGGTGGTTGGATTTACATTCACGATATGACTGTACAATTATGGCCAGGAAATGATACTGAAGATCCAAGACATGGAAGAACATACCTCTATGGCGCATATTGGGAAGCTGGGTTAAGAATTGCAGATGTTTCTGATGTTCCTCACCCCACTAACTCTCCTCAATTATATGTCCCAATGGCTACAACATGTAAAGCGGGTTTGGGAAATCCCCTTATGTGTAGATGGAGGGCTCCAGAAGTAGGGCAATGGATGGAGTTTTCTGATTTTGATAATGATGGTTTACCTGATAGTGGAACTAACGGGAATGAAAATGGCGGACGTTCATCTTATATCCACTACACAGAGCCGTTTCCTGAAATGGTTGACGCTACCCATTTAGGATATGAAGGAAAAAGACATCTTACACTTGCTGCTACTGAAGTACTTTCGACCTCTGTTGGAACTGGTATGACATATCTTTTAGATACAACCGAATATAAAATGGAAAATGGAAATTTAAGATTCTTACCGGAACTAATTCACGATTGGGAAATTCCTTATGCGCATGAACATTGTTATGGAGCAGATTGTGAAGCTCATCCAAGTGCTGAAGAATGGTTGCTTTTCAGCCCACATAATCTTGATTCTGAATATTTCATTACAGATGAAACTACAGATACTTCCCACGGAGGTGGATGGGATGGAAGATTATACATCTCACATTATCATGCTGGCTTATGGGTAGTCGATATTGAAACACTAATGGCTGCTAATGATGAAGACAATAATACTGAGGTTCATTTTGATTCTACTGTGGCATTCTATTTACCACATGGTGTAGACGGTTCACAACTTGATTCTGATTACTATGACTTTGGTTGGACTCCATTTTTATGGGCTGCTGAATGGCAAGATGGAATTACATATGCATCTTGTATCACAACTGGATTATATGTCATGCAATTAGATGTTGATATACCATATACAAATTAAAGAGGAATAAAAATGAATTTAAATAAAATATTATCTGTATTTTTGATGTTACTAATATTATTGCCTGGTTGTTATGAACCTGCCGCAGAAAAAAACGCTGATGAGTTCTATGGAATAGATATTGATAGTAAAGATGTTCCGATGTTTACTCTAATTACTGAAAATGGTACTGAATTTAACTTAAGTGATTATGAAGGAAAAGTAGTTGTTATTTCATTTCTGTTTACTAGATGTCCAGATGTTTGCCCAGTTGTTGTTCAATCTCTGAAATGGTTATCTCAACAATTCCCTGATGAATACAAATCAGAATTAGAAATTCTAGCAGTAACAGTAGATCCATGGCTTGACACTCCTGAATCAATGAAACAATGGAAAGAAAATATGTCTGCAGATTGGAATTTTCTATCATGGAATGTTGATCCAGATAATGATGGCACATGGAATCCTGAAGAAATGGCAGTAATGGAAGAAGTATGGGGGGCATTCGATGTGGGTTTACAAACTTACAAAGCAAATGAGACAAATAATTCTGAGACTAGTGGAAGACACCATCCATTTGAATATTTCATCGACCATACAACATCTACATTTATTTTAGATAAAAATTTGAAGCAAAGAATAGAATGGATGGATTTAGATTGGGTCCCAGAACTAGTCGAAAAAGATGTAAGGAAATTACTTGATGAAGATATAAATTAAACTCTTCTTTTCAGTTTTTCCATAGCTTTATCTAATTCTCCCAACTTTTCTAAACATAATTCTAATTCACCAAGTTCTAGTGATTGTATTGATTCAGCGAGATTTTGTTCTGCATATCTACGATCTTCATCTAAAATATCAATTCCTATTTTCTCACACTTCTCTCTTAACATAGACCATTCATTCTTAGCAAAATCTAATAATTCGTTAGCTTCTGAAAATGATTTTGTATCCGATTCTAAACTTTCATTCAAACGTTGAAGTAATATTGCTGCATGATTCCATTCTAGGTTCTCAGCGGCTTCTTCAATTTCTTCCAAGCGTAATTCCCAAGATTCATTATTTCCTAGATTCTTCCATTTGGATTTAATCTTAGATTTTTTATTTAGTGCCTTCCTAATGTAATCCATAGATTCTCTTTCCTTATCTAGTTCTCTTAAGATACTTTCAGTTAATCCTCTACCTAAATTATAATCTCCCTTTTCAATTGCGTTTTTTGCTCTATTCAAATTTTCATTCCATAATTCTAAATTTAAGCCTTCTGATGCCTTCATTTTTTGTTCAGCAACTTGAATTAATTCATTAGAAATTTCTGCATTCGCTTCAACAGAAGATAGCTGTAGAGGGATAGATTCTGCAAATTCAAATGATTTTTTTGGGTTTTCATTTTGTAAATTAGTTTCTGCTTCCGATAATATTTTTTCTAATGATTGAATTGCTTCACCTTTATGCTCTCTCAACAATTTTTTTGCTTTACTAATTGCTTTTTCTGCTTTATCCCACCATTCTGTAATTTCTTTAGCTTGTTTTTTTGCTAAACGAAATAATGATTCTCCTTCTTCTAAACTACCTAATTCGACTTCCCTTTCAGCTTGAATAAATGTTTTTCTGGATTTTTTAGACATCGGAGCTATATTTTCAGCTTTCATAATAATTAATTCTGCATCTTCTCTAATTTCTGATATATCTTCTTCTAAACGAATAGCTCGCGTCATTGAATCTCTAGCTCTTGATAAAATTTCAAGACCAAATTTTGGATCCAAGTGACCTTCTTGTGAGGCCGTTAAAACTAAAGATGCCGCTTGATCTACAGTTCTACCTTTAGATCTATGGACTAATAACTCTCCCTCAATTAAATCTAATTTTTGTTTGAATTCTCTCCGTACATTTTTCTGTTCATCGCTTCCAAACCAATCAGAGAATGAAATTAATAATCCAACTAAGATGGGGAATATACCATAATTATTTGTCTCAAAACCTTGAGGTATTAATACAGATAAGCCTGCAAATACTCCAATCATATACATAATTGAGCGATATCTTACTACTTTAAATTCACCAAATAAAATCTTTCTTGATGAAATAAATAATGCCATTGAACAAATAATTAATACTATACCTCCTATTAATTTAAATCCAGAATTAGAAATTGAGTTTATCCCTAAAACAGCAAGAGGTGTCCAAAAAATACTTGTTATTGCTCCAATTCTAGAGCGGGTAGTGGGACTTGAAACGGAAAGATCCGGAAGCATTCCAACCCATAAAAGAGCAACTACAGCTGGAGTTAAAACTTTCAAAGGATCAATATTATTAGTAAAAATTGGCCACATACACCAAAAAGCTGCTAAAAATAATATTGAGCCTGAAAATAAAGAAAGTCGTTCTATTCTATTTTGAATAATTACTTCTTCTTTTTCTATCATTTCAGATATTGAATATTGCATTTTCTCACCATTTTTAATATTATTTTCTCTTTCTTGGTTTCATTTTAATAAAAAATAATACACAAAAGAAAATAAAGAAAAATATAACGATTGTAATCGTATTAGAGAATTCTAAATCATTATTTTCTTCGAAATCAAATTCATAACTATTGTTAAATTGAACATTTTGAATCCCAGATTTAAATGTATAATTTACTTCTAAATTTTCTGTTTCATTCAAATTATATTTCAATGTAAAGTTTGTAAATCCATATCCTTCAAATGTCGAACTAGTTCCATTATAATCTAAACATTTGCTTTGAATACAAATTATTACATCATATTCAGAACCACCTGCATTTACTAATCTAAATTCTAATTCATTTTCTCCTTGGATTAATTTTTCTGATGTGATAAAAATATCTGCACTAATGATGTCAATAATTGGTGGTGGATGAACAATTATTTGAAAACGCTCTTCAGCAGAATTACCCGACAAATCTGTAGCATTCACGACTAATTCATGAACACCCACTTCAAGTTTGGGAATCTCTGCAGATTTTATACCCTCCCAACCGACTTCATTACTATCCGCAAAAGTTTCTCCGTCTAAACTAACTAAAAACCTAACATCTTCAATAGAATTAATATCATCATAACTAGGGTACAAATCAATATTGATTGTATCTCCAGAAAAAATACCAGAATATGGGTCAACCAAACCAAATTGATTATTTAACTTCATATTTATTCTTGGAGAGGACCCATCTAGAACTGTAACGTTCCATGATTTCATTAAATCATTTCCAACTTCATCTGATACTCTTAAATTTAATTCCCAAATTGCTAATTCTCTTTGTTCATGTTGTTTATCATTTACAATAAAATTGATATTTGAATTTTGACCTTGCCAAAATACTACACTCATTTCATTTCCATCTGCAGCCCACCCATCAATATGGTTTGATGTCCAATAAACTAGTAAATCAGAAGGGCCATCGTCTTCTAGGGATAAATTGAAATTTAACATTTGACTAAATTCTACCAATAAATTTTCACATTCTAATAAATTATTTTCAAGTGGATTATCAATACATTCTGCATCTCCGAGTAAAGTGTTGAGAGTAGGTGATTTAGAATCCAAATACCAACTTTTATTCCAAAAATCAGTAAGCCCTTGATGATCTGTACATTCAAAAATTGTTTCAAGATTTGTATCTGATGAAAACCCTAGTTCTGTTAAATTTACAGTAACTGACATTTGTGAAAATTGGGTAATTATATCACCTGATTCAAATTTCCACATACATTCTAAATTAGGACCAAATCCAATTTCGTGAGAAGAGTCTACAGAATTTGATCCATCAAATGTTATATTTTTATCCAGAGGCAATGATAAGCCAATATGGCCAATTACATTAGGGTTTACAACAGGAGGTGTATTTTCTCCAAAAGTAATTGGAATTGAACCTCCAATTCCTGAGAAACTACGATTAACAGTAAATTCTGTAGGATTACCTTCCAATAAATCCAAATTTGGAGAATATCTAAATTCCCAATCAGAAGGTGTTGATATTTTCATATTTGCTAATTGTCTCAAATCGTTCTGTAAAGGTATTTCTAACAAACGATTACCAGTAAAACCCGAATGTACTGATAAAAGTGTAGACTCATTCCACCCCCAAGTCCCTAAATCTAAATCAATCCAACTATTTTCTGGTTTAACTAACTCTGATGTTTGAGTAAATTCGCCATCTATCTTACAACAACCCCCAAAATAAGAATCTGTCCAAGCTTGTTGGTTTAGCCAAATTAAAAATAATTCTATCTCATTATTTTGTAATACTTCATCTTTATCACCAATCCAAAAATCAATTTGTCCAGACAACCCTAAATATTTCATTGGAAGTAAATTTACTCCCATATGCATTGAAAATGAATAATTTGCAAACCAACTTAAATCTAAATCTGAATCTGAAGACATAGAGTTCAAGAAAGTTAGTTCAATTTCTCCTCCTGAAGTATTTACCTCATCTTCTTTTTCGATTTCATAATTCTCAGATTCAGAATTAAAATTTATATTAATTGATTCTGCAATTAAATAAACATTAGAAATTAAATGCTGCTCTTCATAACCATCTGCATTAAATTTAAATCTAATACTATGATTTGACATCACAAAAATTGAGTCTCCTGAATTAATAATATTTTGTTGGAGCACTATTCCAGTCCAACCCTCAATAACTGAAATTTCAGCAGAACTAATAATTTGACCCGAACCCTCATCTAAAAAATTAAATGATAACTCAATAGAATCGTCCATACTTTGTGATTCTGCAATTGAATTAGGAATAATACTAGTAAATATACTAAAAAATAAACATAAAATCATTATCATTTCTTTTTTCACAATATCACCTAACTAATCTGAATAAAGGATACAAGTACCCCTATTATCAATCTCTAAAGGAATTATTTTATTTTGTGGGAATACAGACTTTACTTTTTCTAATACATCATTATTTCCATCAAAAAGGATGAAACCTCCTCCTCCAGCACCTAGTAGTTTAGCACCTTGGGTTCCGCAATCAAATAATTTTTGAAACATTAAATCTATTTCATCATTAGAAATACTGGGACTTAATTCTTTTTTACAAGCCCAAGTTTCATCTAATAATTTGGCTAATCCCAAAAAATTTTCCTCAACAATCATTTTCTTAGCCTTCTTTGCTTGAACTACTAATAAATCTAAATTATTTCGATTTTGACTTGTTTTACTATTTTGATCTTTAAGTATCTCATTTGCTAATCTTGTAATGCCTGTATAGATTAACGAAAAATTATCTTTTAATTGTATTTTATCAGATATATTTTCTACAATTACTGTACCATCTTGATTAAAAATAATATGATTACAACCCCCAAATGCTACTGCATACTGATCTTGTTTACCAATAGTTTGACCGAGGATATTTATTTCAATCTTACATGCTTCTTCTGCTAATTGTCTAGAAGTAGGTTTTCTACCCGCGAAACAATGTAATGCATGTAATAATCCGACTGTAACTGCAGAAGATGAACCTAAACCACTCCCCTTACTCGGAATGTCTGCAATTGTTGTAATTTCAACCCCTTTAGTAACTCCAGTCATCCTCATAGCTTCTTTAACTAATTGATGATTTAAATTTTCAAAATCATCAACAATTTCCATCTCAGAATATGAAACTCTTACTGAATCATCAAATCTTGAATTCACGGTCACATATACATATTTATTCAAAGCTACAGATGTAACACAACCACCGTCATCGGATGTGGAATAATATGCTTCTAAGTCCGTTCCGCCGCCACAAAATGAAACTCTTAGGGGCGTTCGGCTCACTATCATTAGAGCGCGGAGGATGCTCTTATTCAAGAAAGACACCCCTATTAGTTCAATTATTTTGCCTTTCAAGATAGGGGAAGGGTTATTGATAGCCGTCTAAACGATTAGGTCGAAGAGCATGAATTCCCTGATAACAATGAACGATTTAACTAATGATGACATTCATAGAATTCTATTAGATGCTGAAAAATTATTACCTGTTGCAAAAGGTAACTTCCACCTTCCTTTGTTAAAAGGAAAGATTCTAGGAAACTTATTTTTTGAGCCATCTACTAGAACTAGAATGTCATTTGAAACTGCAATGAAAAGATTGGGTGGAGATGTAATTAATTTAGGTGCTGTAGCATCTTCATCTGTTGTAAAAGGTGAAACATTACACGATACTATTCGTATGGTTGATGGATATTCAGATATTATTGTATTAAGACATCCACGCCAAGGTGCTGCACAATACGCCTCTGATTGCGCAAAAGTTCCGATTGCAAATGCAGGTGACGGTGCTGGACATCATCCAACACAGACTATGCTAGATTTATTTACAATCAAACAAGCACATGGAAAAATCGAAAAATTAAACGTAGTATTAGTTGGTGATCTTCGATTTGGAAGAACAGTTCATTCACTTTCACACGCTTTAGTTAGATTTGGATGCAAACTAACATTAGTTAGTCCAGAAAGTCTTCGTTTACCTGAAGAAATTGTTAATGAATTAAAAGAACAAGGTGGTGAATTAACAATTACAGAAGATTTAAAACCACAATTAAAGGATGCTGATGTAGTATATATGACTAGAATTCAAAAAGAAAGATTTCCTGATGATGATGAATATTTTAGAGTTGCTGGAATATACAAATTAGTTGCAAATGATTTAGCTTCAGTAAAAAAAGATATGATTGTAATGCACCCCCTTCCACGTGTAGATGAAATCAATCCTGATGTTGATTCTACAAGACATGCAGCATATTTTGAACAAGCTTTTAATGGAGTAGTAACTAGAATGGCGTTACTTTGTGATATGTTAAATATCCCAATTCCAGAAAATATTGGGGGTGGAAATTAATGACTGCAGATGAACAATCAATGAGAAGGGTTACCGCAATTCGAAATGGTACTGTAATTGATCATATCCCTGGTGGAATGGTGTTACAGGCATTACAAATTTTCAATGTAGATGGAAGACATTCAAATCCAATCTCTTTAGTGATGAATGTCCCTTCTAGAAAACTTGGAACAAAAGACATATTGAAAATCGAAGATAGAGAATTAACTCAAGAAGAACTTGATCGATTAGCATTAATTGCCCCTATGGCTTCTGTATCTATTATTCGAAATTATTCTGTTGCAGAAAAATTATCAATTCAAATCGGTGATGAGATGATAAATGTTGCACATTGTATTTATTCGAATTGTATTAGTAATGCTGAAAGAGAGCCTTTGCCACATCGTCTAAAAGTGTTAAAAACATCACCAATGACTCTACAATGCCATTATTGTGGAAGAATTCAAAATTTAGATAGATTAGTAAATAATTTGCTGTGAGAAAATGCGTTTAATTTCTTGGAATGTAAATGGGATTAGAGCCGCCATACGCAAAGGTTTAGATGAATTCATTAATAATTTAAAGCCTGATATCTTAATGTTACAAGAAATTCGTTGTTTAGAAGAACAACTTCCAAAAGATTGGGTTCCTCCACTTGAAATGAATTATGCTTGGCATCCTGCAATAAGGAAAGGTTATTCTGGAGTTGCTACACTATCAAATCAAGATTTCACAATTATTGGTAAAGGAAAAAATAATGAAAATGATGAAGAAGGAAGAATATTGATTACCAAACATGGAAATTTAACATTAATTAATACATATCTACCTAGTGGAAGTTCAAAAATTGAAAGACAAGCATTCAAAGAAGAATGGATGGATAAATATTTAATTTGGCTAAATGAATACGTTAATCTAGATTCACCAGTAATTATTGCTGGTGATTTAAATATTGCACATACGGAAAATGATATTTGGAATCCTTCTGGAAATAAAATGACTTCTGGGTTTTTACCTAATGAAAGAGAATGGTTTGATAGAATACTTGAAAATGGTTGGGTTGATGTTTGTAGAAGAGAATTTGGTGATGTAAAAGGACCATACTCTTGGTGGTCAAATAGAGGGAGAGCGAGAATTCTCGATAGAGGATGGAGAATAGATTATTTTTTAGCAAATAAGGCAGCAGCGAAGCTAGTAATTAATGCAGAAATCAATAGAGAAGGAGGACTAATAGTTAGTGATCATGCACCTGTAATAATTGATTTGAAATTATGATTCATCGATTATCCATTTTTTCATAATACATGCTTTACAAATTTCTTGACTTGTGATTTCTCCACAAATTTTACAATTATTTGCGCTTTTATTACTAAAATCAGAGACCTGTCCATTAGTATTATTTTTTACAAACATTTCCTTTATTGAATCTGATGAATGTACTAAACCATGACGCGTTCCTGGAACTGCATCTTCCATCTTAGCAACAATATCTCTATGTAAAATTCTTAATGCTTGATGAGAGTGTGGACATTCATCATCATGGAATGGTAAATCTAATGTCATGGCATAAGCTTGAACTTCTTGTTCTGGGATCCATCTTATTGGAACAATTCTAGGAGCCATTCCTTTAATTGGTGCCCAGGTATGTGGTGCTAGACGTATTGTTCGTTCTAAATCCCCTTTTTGTAAATTCATTAAAACTGTCTGTGCCATATCATCTAAATTATGTCCAAAAGCAACATAATCAGCATTAATTTCTGAAGCTAATTTGTTAATCCCTTGCCTTCTAAAAACACCGCAAAAAGAACAAGGTGACATTCCCCGAACTTCATCATGTTTTTCACTAACTTTAGGGATTATTTTTACAACATTGTCCATATCATCAAAGCCTAATGATTTATAACTCAAAGACTTAAATTCGATTCCGAGTTTATTTGCTAACTCTTCAGCACATTCCATTGAAGGTTGTCTATAACCCTCAATACCTTCATTTACACAACCCGCAATTAACGTGACATCTTGTCTATCTTTCAAAAAATGGTGTAAAGTCTCCAAAAGAACCGCAGAATCCTTACCTCCACTAACTGCAACCATAATTGTTGTTTTTTCTTTTTTTTCACCTTTTGGAAGAATTAATTGTTTTCTTAATTCTTTTCCAATTCTTTTTCTAACACTTCTTATTAGACAACTTGAACAATAATGTTGTCCAGAGTATTCTTGGAATAAAATCGCTGGTTTTCGACAACGGGAACATGGTGAAATCTCAATCGCCGACACAATACTCGCATTGAATCTGAACCTTCAACTCATCGGACAAACTAAACTTTAACAAAATAGAATAATTGATTGAAATTATTAAGTTCAAAATTAATACAATTTAATCCCTCTATATTATTCCAAACTTTACTCCTCATTTCAATATTAGGTAAATGATAATATCTAGAAATCTTAGATGAATCTGGTAAAGTCCAGGAAACCCACACTACATCTTCATTTTCAGAATCAATTATCCCATTAATTACGGAGGGTGCTGATGGATCCCAACATGAGATTAATATCTCACCGTTCTTTTTTATTACTCTTGAAAATTCATTCAACGCAATTTTATTTAATTCGGATGGTAAATGATGTAATACTGCAATACACATTATAGCATCGAATTCGTCATCAATAAATTGTAAATCACAAACATCTGATTTGAAAATATTTTCTCCGGAACGACCACATTCTTTCTCAGCTTTAATTGTCGCATTTACCATACTGGATGAGATATCAATTGCAGATACTTTGAATCCTAGTTCTTCTGCTAATCTAACATGTCTTCCATTTCCACAACCTGCAATTAATATTTTTAGTTCTTTTTGAGTATTTTTTGAGATTAAATTATTTAACCACTCTACAACAAAGTCCCATGTATTTGTACGTTTTTTCCCAAAATCGGACCCTATTGAATCGTAAGCAAATGTGACTGATTTTCTCGGGTCCATAATATACGCTAAGATAGTTTGGATTTGATTGCTTTGGAAAATTAAATTAATATTAGTTATAATTATTCAATTTAATTTTTAATTTTCCAATTGAAAAATTCAAAAAATGATAAAATATGTTTCGGTAACAAAAAATAGAGTGGCTAAACGATATTTAGAGAGTTAAATTACCCCCAAATATCTTGAACTAGGCTACACACTGATGCATCTAGAGGCGTATGTTACAACGATTATTAGCATCATTTTGTAATATTCCAAGTGTTCGATTTGCAGCGATTATCGATAATATTGGGAATGAATTGATGCAAACTTATAGTACTAAAAGACAAGACGTTTCATTTATGGACTTTGGTGCCCTGCTACAAACAATCGATATGAGTGCGAAATTATGTGG
>MDSW01158114.1_pt1 | contig 15907 bp, 9 predicted proteins | sample 811171 | NCBI WGS metagenome assembly MDSW01 (sample SAMN05326641, study PRJNA326480) | marine metagenome | isolation source: seawater | place: Atlantic Ocean: North West | collected 2012
CCCCCCCTCGCGCTCCGCGTCGCCCTACTCGCTAGAGCTCGGCCCATAAGTGTCCGTACTCGTTCTCGAGCGTCTCTCGCCTCTCCCGGATTTGTGTCAGGAGCGCGTCGGTTCCCTCGCTCGGCGCGTTCCTTCCCCAGACGGCGGCGTCCCTCTTCGCGTCCTCCTCGACCCTCCGGGCCAATTTCTTCGCGCGGTTCGCGAGCCACTCGTCCGGGCCGTGCAGGAGCGCCATCGCGCGCTTGATCTCGCGGAAGTACGCCGTCTTGGCGCCCGGGTCCTTGAGCATCACGTCGACGAGATGGTTCCACGTCTCTCGGCCTCCGCTCTCGGTGAAGACGTCCTGCGGGTGGTCGCGGTCGCAGAAGAAGGGCGAGTTCCACCACTCGCACGACTGGACGCAGTACGTCCCGGCGTCGAGCCGACACGCCTTCCGGCCGCCGTCGTCGCACCGACCGGCCCGCGAGCGGTAATCCGTCCCGAACGCGTCCTCGAGGTCCCACGGGACGGTCTTCCACTTGCCCGGGCTGTTCTTCTCGTCCTGGTACGCGTAAAAGTTCTTCGCGCACCGGTCCTGGTGCAGCATCACCGTCTGCGCCGCCATCTCCCTCGCGACGCTCGGGACGTCCACGCGCCACCAGATCTTCGACGTCGCGGCGGTGTCCCCGGGCGCGGCCGAGTTGATCTCGGCGAGGACGTCGATGAGGGAATCGAGGCTTCGGCGCGCGGCGAGTTCGCGCTTTTTTCTCGCGTCGGGGTCGTCCTTCTTCGAGAGGCCCCCGGTCGAGTACCGGTATACCTCGGGGCACTCCTTCCCCCACCCCGGGATCTCCCACTCCGCGGCGTACGCGCACGGTCGCCACGCCGGCGCGCGCGGCCTCAGGTTCGAGTACTTCCAGTGAACGGCCTTGAAGAGGGGCCCGTCCGGGTCCCTGCCCCGGCGCTCGAGGAACGCCGAGTCCACCTGCTCCACCAGGACGTACAACCCGTAAAACCGGCCGTTCAACCGCAGCGCGACGTGCTTCGTCGCGGAGGCGTCCACGCCGAGCTTTCGCATCGTCGCGGACGCGAGCGCCTCCCGCAGGTAGCTCTCCGGGCCGGGCTCCTCGTACGAGCTGTGCAGGTTGAGTTCCTCGACCCTGTCCACGCGTCCGTCGCCGGAGGAGGCTCCGTCCGCGTCGTCGCCCCAGCGAATCGCGAAGTCGCGCCCGCGGAAATCGAGCTTGAACTTGCGCTTCGGCCAGTCCTTCGTCCCGGACTTGCCCCACATGTTCGGGTCCCCGCGCCGCCCGGACCCGCGCCTGCGCGCGGTGACGCCCTTGCCGTAGAACCGCAGCTCGGACGGGTCGTCGCGCTCGACCCGCGCGTCGAACGCGACGAACGACGGGACCGGATAGTCCCACTTGGCGCGCTCCTCGTCCTCGGTGAACCAGTGCAGCGTGGGGAGGGAGGTCTCGCGGCGGACCGCGGACGCGTCCACGACCGCGCCGTAGTAATCGCCCTCGCGCCGGGGTTTGCGCGTCCACGCCAGGGAGGCGTCGCCCGGGGCGCTCGCCTCGATCCAGTAGCGAAGCATCATGCCGTACCCGGGGAGGTCTTTCGCGGGGACGACGGCGGCGTACGTCACCGGGGCGAGGGTCGGGTCCGACACCGCGCGCGCGCGCACCTCGCGCACGTCCCCCCACATCGCGCGGTACTTGACGCGCACGGTGACGTCCGAGGTGACGTCGCGCGAGCCGCCGCCGTCGCCGCCAGCGCTCGGGAAGAGTCCGCGGGACCAGACCCAACGCCCGGTCGCGTCGCGGCGTTTGAAGCCCACGTCCGCGCGGACCTCCAGGCCTCGGCCCGTGAACGCCTCCGCGGGCTTCAGCGCGTTTTCGATGGCCAGGGTCGGGGGCTCCGCGGCGACGCCCCAGGCGAGGAGGAGGAGCGCGAGCGGGGCGAGGCGCGGCATGGAGAGCGTCGAGGGGCGAGGCGTGGAGAGCGCGAGCGCGAGTCGACGTTTCGCGCGGGGGGAGCGGCCGAGGCGAACGACGAGAGGCGCGGGACGAGAGTCACGAGAGTCAGCGCCTCGGAACGCCACGAACCTCCGAGGTTTTTTATTTTCGTCAGTGCCGGGAGAATCGCGAGAATCGCGCCGCGCCGGCAAAATGCACTAGTGCTGCGCTCGTGCTGTCGTCGCACTTCCACCGCCGCCGCCGACGTCTTCGTTTCCGTCACTCCTCGGCGCCCTCGGGGGGCCGTCTCTCCGTCGAGGCTCGTCATGGGCAACTCGTCGGGGACGGCGTCGGTACCCCCGCCGTCGCCCTCCCCGTCGTCGCCCCGCCCGTCGTCGCCCCCCCCGCCGTCGTGCGACCCCTCTCCCGGGGAAGCTTCCCCGCTCCTCCGCCTCGACTCGGACGCGGACGCGATCGTCGAGCGCCTCATCGCGTGCGGCATGGCGTGCGTCCGCCTCGACGCGGCCGCGGAGGCGCTCCACGCGCGGTGCTTCGCGGCGGCGTCCCTCGGGATGTCGCACTGCTCGCGTCTCGCGTCCTCCCAGGCTCCGTCGCCGCACGCGCTCCGCCCCGACGCGGACTCGGCGCACGCCACGGGCGTGCACGCCGCGGGCTGGGGCAGCGCGTACAACGCCTCGCGCGAGGGATTCGTCTTCAGCGACGGCGCGTGTTTCGGCGTCCCCCCCGACGACCCCGAGGCCGCCGCCCGGTTCGAGCGCGCGATGCGCGACATGCACGCCTCCGCGTACGCCATCGCGCGCATCGTCTTCGCCGCGCTCGAGCGCCGTCTCGCGCTCGAGCCCGGGTGGTTCGACCGCGCGTTCGGCCCGCGTCTCGACCTTCACTCGCAGTGGCACGTGAAGCGCTACCGCCCCGAGACCGTCTCCCCGCACGCCGTCTCCCTCCCGGGCGCCTCCGCGCTCTCACCGACTTCGGACGAGAAGCCCCGGCACGTCCTCCTCCCCGTGCACACGGACCCGAGCCTGATCAGCGTCGTCCTTCACGACGCCCCGGGCGTCGCCGACGGCGCGGCGGGCTTGCAGACGCTCGCCGCGGGGGGGCGCGGGCGGTGGACCGAGGCCCCCGCGCACGGCCACGGCGTCGCCGTCGTCTTCGTCGGGAGCGTCCTGGACCGAATCACGGGCGGACGCTTCCCCGCGGCGAGGCACAGGGTCGCGGTGGAGGACGTGGAGGCGATGAAGCGGAACCCGAGAACCGCGGCGACGTTCTTCTGGAGACCCGCGCCCGAGGCGACGCTCAGAGCGCCGCCGAGCCCGACGTTTTTTCAAGAATCATCACCCGCGGGGACGGGCGCGGGGACGGGACCCCCGAAGTTCAAGCAGATGATGTTCAAGACGTGGTCAGCGCGCGTGGCGAGACGGTACCAGTCGCACGCGAAACCCAAACCCAAACCCAAACCCAAACCCGAACCCGAACCCGAACCCGAACCCGAACCGAACCCGAACGCGAACGTGGGTACTCATCATCCGGGCTCGTCTCCATATTACGTTCGACGTCGCGACGCGCGGGACGCTCGCCTCGCGCTCCTCGGCGGCCCTCCGCTGATGGGAAGAGAAAAGTACCTCGGCGGTGCGCTCGGTCGCGACGGTAAGATCTACGCCATCCCCGGTCACGCGCGTCGGGTGTTGCGCATCGACCCCTCGACGGGCGTCGCGGACCTCGTCGGTCCCTCGTTCGAGGGCGCGTTTAAGTGGCTCCGCAGCGTGACGTGCCCCGTCTCGGGCGCCATCTACGGCCTCCCGTGCCACTCGGACGCGGTGCTCAAGATCGTACCGTCGTTGGTTCCCGGGGAGGACCCCGAGATCGCGCTGATCGGCGCGGGGCGGTGCGGGACGGGTCCTTGGAAGTGGCACGGCGGCGTCCTGAGCCCCCGCGACGGGAAGATTTACTGCATCCCTCAGTTCGCCGAGCGGGTGTTGCGGGTGGACCCGCGGACGGACGCGTGCGAGCTCGTCGGTCCTCGGTTCCCGGGGCGGAACAAGTGGTACGGCGGGTTGCTCGGGCTGGACGGGCGCATCTACGGCGTTCCGCAGTGCCACCGCGGGGTGTTGCGGATCGATCCCGGGGACGCGGCGACGTGCGAGACGTTCGGCGACTTCGGGGAGGGCGGGTGGAAGTGGCACGGCGGCGTCGTCGGCCCCGGGGGGGAGATATACGGCGTCCCGGCGCACGCGAACGAGGTGCTGAAGATCGTCCCCGGGGACGTCCCGCGGTTGAGCGTGATCGGATCCGGGCTCAGGACCGGGCGGCACCGCGACGACGGCAAGTACAAGTATCTCGGCGCGGTGCTCGGGAGGGACGGGAACGTGTACTGCGTGCCCTCGGACGCGGATCGCGTGCTGATGATCGAGTGCGCGACGGGCGAGGTGAGGGAGGTGGGCGCGAGCCTCGAGGGGGAAGCCATCGTGCAGAACAAGTGGCAGAACGGGTTCCTGGGCCCGGACGGGGTGATCTGGGCGATCCCGCTCAAGGCGGAGACGGTGCTGACCGTGACCCCGGCGAAGGCGCCGGGGGGGGAACCCGTCGTCGAAACCGTCGGCGGGCCGTTCGGGGGGCTCAACAAGTGGGAGGGCGGGGTGATGAGCGCGTGCGGGAAGATGTACTGCATGCCGCTCAACCACAAGGCCGTGCTCGAGATCGACCCGTGCGGGGCCGGGGGAGGGCCGCGCGGAGGAACGAACGAGACGTTCGGGACGGCCGAGACGCTCGGGATGGCCTCGACGGCGGGGATGAACCACGACTGATCTGAGATTGGAGACGGCGAGAGTGCTTTTTATACTTCGCGTCGCGAGACTGTTTTGTCTTTTTTCGGTTCGTCGTTCACTCCGCGGTTCGTCCGTCGATAGCTATCCCGGATATCGTCTCGTGTCATCGTTCACTTCGCCTCCTCGGCGGCTTCGCACACGCGGCGGAGGATGTCTGTGAGCGTGACGACGTCGACGGGCCGCTCGAAGTCTTCGCCCGGTCGCCGCTCGCACGCGTACACGCGGTGGACGCCGCGCTCGACGATCACGCGGAGCGTCTCCGCGAGCGTCGTCTCCGGCGTCACCGTCACCAAGAACGGGCCGTGCCTTCGGAACCCGCCCTCGTTCATCCTGGCGAAGAACGGGTTGCTCGCGCTCGCGGAGTGCGCGCGCGAGAAGCCCGCGTACGCGGTGCCGTGCAGGAGCGCCAAGAACTCCGCGGCGGGGAGGCCGAGGACGCCGAAGTGCTCCGGCTGGATGCCCCGCACGTCGGACGCGCTGAGGTTGGCGATGAGCGCCTCGCCGCGGTCGTCCATGACGCCCACCGCGCTCACGCCCTCGTCGCGCATCTTCGCGAACGCCTCGATCGCGGGAAGCGTCGGGGGAACGGTCACGAGCCGCCTTCGAGCCTTCGGAGGCTTTCGAGCCTTCGACGACGAAGCCGAAGGGTGTTTCGCGGACGCCTCTCTCTCGGCTTCGGCGCGCTCCGCGTCTTCCTTCTCTTCCTCGGCGCGAACGAGGCCGAGGGCGGTGAGCGAGGCGTCCGCGAACGCGCCGAGGTCGTCCGCGCGGGAGGCGATGAACCGCACCGCGTCGCTCATGCTCACGACGCGCGATATCTCGCCGTGGGTGTCGAAGATGGCGACGCGGTGCACGACGCCGTCGGCGGAGCGGTTGCCGAGGAAGCCGTCGCGGACGACGTCGCCGAGCGCGTGCGAGGCGAGGTTTCCGCGGTACATGAGCTCGGCGTCGTCGCCGGTGACCCCGATGAGCCGCCGCCTCGAGACGCGGCGCTCGATCACCTCCAGAATCTTCATCCACGCGAGGACGTTGCGATGCGGGTGTCCCTCGGGCTCGGCGACGCGGTCCTCGGCGGGGAGCTCGTCGACGAGACACCGAAGCGCGTCCCCGACGTCGAAGAAGCCCAGGAGCGTGGGGGCCTCGCGCCGCTCGTCCGCGTCCAGGCGCTCGTGGTGGATGTCGTCCGCGCGGAGGACGTCGGGCTGGATCACGACGGGGGCGGAGAGGATCCGGTGCCGCGCGAGGACCTCCAGCGCGTCCGACACCGTCGCGTTGTGGTCGAGGGTGACGACGCGCGGGGGGAGCCCGTCGTGGTTCCCGACCCCCGAACTCGCCGGGCGCCCGTGCTTCGGGGCGGGGAGCCTCTGGACGGCGTCGAGGACGCGCTCGAGCGGCGTCGCGAGGACCGCGCGCGCGCCCGCGCACGACGAGAGGGCGTTCGCGTCGAATCCGGGCATCGGGGTGTGCGGGAGCCGAGGACGGGGAGGAGGAGAGGGCGCGCGTCGTGGTCGAGAAGCGAGGGTTTTAAAAACCCCTCTCCTCGGAAGAAGGGACGGAGAGCGACGTCCCACGACGACTGACGTGAACCGGTTGCGCTGCAAGAATTCGTCCACTAGCTGACGGGTCATCACCGCTGTCGTTCCGCCGGGCGGTGGCGCCACCTCGTCGTTGTTACCTTCGGCCCCACTTCGCCCCGCGCCCCAGCACGATGTCGCCCGACGACGCCCCCGGGGCGTCGCTGTTGGGCCTTCCTCGTCCCGTCCTCGCGTCGGTCCTCGGCCGCCTCCCTCCCGCGGATCTCGCGCGGTTCCAGGTGGCGTGCGTCGGCGCCGACGACCTCGAGCCCGGCCATCTCGTGGAAGACGCGAGCTTCGAGGCGGTGTCGGCGTTCGCCGCCCAGCGGTCGCTCTACCCCCGGTGCATCGCGAGGCTCCCCGGCGAGTCGTGGAGGCTGTGCTGGGCCGCGCTCTCGGCGGTCCTCCACCCCATCTCCGCGGAAGAACTCTACGGCGGGCGAATGGGCGAACGCTACGACGCGCGATGGACGGACGTGATGTACGAAGACGCGACCGAAGCGTGCACGTGGCTTCTCTTCGGCGCGCCGGAGGTGCCCGACGCGGTGACGCGCTCGCGCGCTCGCCCGCTCCGCCGCTTGGTGCGAGCCTACGTCGCGCGAATCCTCGGGGGTACCCTCGACCCTCGCGTCCGCGCCGCGGCGTTGCCGCGCGCCATGGCCGCAGCGACGCGACTGGCGGACGCGGGGCTGCATCGCCTCGCCGGCAAGATCCTCCTCGGCGCCGCGCCGACGGAGGACGCACGCGGCGGAATCCAACCCGAATCCGAACCCGAACCCGAACCCGAACCCGAACCCGAACCCGAACCCGGGTTCTCCGCGCGCGTCGCGGCGTCGAGCGACGCGGAGTCGCGCGCGGCGCACGCGGCGGCGATCGAGGCGAAGATCGCGTTCAGCGACATCGCCGTCGACACGCTGTACGCGCAGGTGTACGTTCGCAACGACAACGCGCGGGACAGCCGAGACCTCGCGAACGCGACGACGCAGTCGAGGGAGGCGGTGGAAGCGACGCAACGCGTCGTGATGCTCCGCGCGACGAGCGCCGAGGAGCGCGGGCAGTTCGCTTGGATCGAGGGTGTGTTCGAGGATGACGAAGCGAGCTCGCGCGCGCTCGAGCTCGCGGCGAACGAACGCGAACGCGCGACGGAGGAGGAGCGGGTCGGCGGCGCCTCGTCCCGTCCCGTTCTCGCGCCTCGCTTCGACTCCGACGTCGCGCGTCTCGCGGCGGCGCTTCTCGCGTACGCCCGCGCCGCCGGCCTCGCGGCGCAGCACGTGGGCCTCGAGGCGATGAGCAGCACGCGCGAGGATCGCGGGACGGTGTTGTCGCCGCTGCGCTTTTGGCCGCCCGGACGCTCCGCCGACGACGCCAACTTCTTCGAGGCCTTACCGCCCGACTTCGACCTTCGCCCCGAGCACCTCGCGCTCGGGTTATTTTTTCACAAAGAGCCCGACGCTTTGAACCTTTTGGATCTGTTCAAACGCGCGCACGTCGCGGCGACGCGCGCGCGGCGGCTTCGGCTCGCCCTCGGCGACGCGCGCGGCGCCGCTTACGCGGCGGCGGTGCGCGCTGAGGTGGCGTACTGCTTGGCGAGCGTCGTCGGTCAGAGGGAGCGATCGTACATGTTCGCGCTGTTGAGCCATGATGACGTATCGGGCGAGAGTAGTGTGCCGCCGTGGATGCCGAAATTCCGTCAGATATGTCAAGCCTCGGTTTCCGGGTTCGCGGACGCCGTGTCGGAGCTGCGCGGGTGCGGCGCCGGGGACTCGTTCGAGGCGGCGCAGGCGGTGAAGGACCTCGGGAAGACGCTGAACATGTTCGAGAGCTACGCGGCGCCTCCGGTGCTCTTACCTTCGATCGCCGCTCCAGTGCTCGACCCCGCGATCGCCGCGAAGCTTCGGGCGGCGCTCGGCGACGAGCTCGGGAGACTCGAGGCGACGGACGCCATGTTCCGACTCGCCGCGAAGACGTGCGCGCGGCGCAAGGGCGAGGGCCACCCGGCCACCGACGGCATGCTGCTCATGGTGCGCCGGAGGATGTTGGAGGACGGAGAGATGGGAACGGACGAGGAGATCGACGCGCTCCTCAGGAATCTCGCCGAGCGGGAACGCGAGGGGGGGGGGAGCACGAGCGGATGAGGTTCGGCGAGGCGTCGGAGAGCGACGAGGCGTCGGAGATTGACGAAGGGTATTCTGAGACGGACGAGGAGTCGGAGGTCTACTGGTGGCCGGAGAGCGACGACGCGTTAGACGACGAGTGAAGAGAGTCAAGAGCAGAGCGGTCGTTCAGAGCGGTCGTTCAGAGCGCTCGTTCGGAGCGGTGTTCAGAGCGCTCGTTTCATGATACCACGTCACCCTCTGATGGCCTCGAGGGCTTGCGCGTGCGTCTCCTCGTCCCCAGCGACGCACACCTCCCCCTGGAACTTCCCCTGGGCGAGCGCTTCGGCGCTCCCTTCCCACCTCAGCTCTTCCCCCGCCCAATCCGTGAACCTCCCGCCCGCGCCCTTCACGATCGGGACGAGGGCCATGTAGTCGTACGGCTTGAGGTCCGCCTCGACGACGACGTCGCAGTGCCCCGCGGCGAGCAACCCGTACGCGTAGCAGTCGCAGCCGTACATGGGCACCTTCACCGCCGCCGCGACGCGCTCGTACGGCGCGAGATTGTCCCCCTCGAACATGAGCGGGGTCGTGGCGTACATGTACGCCTCCGCGAGCCCTCCCGCGCACTTCCGCGTCGCGATCGGTTCACCGTTCAGGGTGGTTCGCTCGCCGGCGACGCCGACCCAGCGCTCCTTCAACACGGGCTGGTCGAGGACGCCGAGGACGGGGACGCCGTCGCGGAGTAACGCGGCGAGCGTGCCCCACAGCGGTTTGCCGGTGATGAAGGACTTGGTGCCGTCGATGGGGTCGAACACCCACGTCCACTCGCTCTCGCCGCCGGCGCCGAGCTCGATGCCGTGCTCCTCGCCGAAGATGGCGTGCGAGGGGCAGCGCGCTCGGACCATCGCGCGCATCGCCGACTCGGCGTCGCGGTCGGCGATCGTCACGGGGCTCGCGTCGTTCTTGTCGTCGATCGCCAGCGACGTGCGGAAGTGAGACGTCGTGATCGCGCCGGCCGCGTCCACGAGGTCGTTCGCGAGCGCGACGTACTCGGGGGGGACGGAGGAGGACGCGGCGGCGCGAGCGTCGAGGCGGCGCGCCGCGCGGCCGCGAGCGAGACGAGGCGGGACGAGGGCGACGCGAGAGAGGGAAGGCGGCGGGCGCGCGTCGCCGCGGCGCGTGAAGCGACCGCCGATCGCGCCGCCGGAGCGAAGCGCGGCGGACGCGGCGTGGACGCTCGACGAGGCGTGGAGCATGGCGCGAGGGCGACCGAGCGCGTGGACGAGCCGAGAGCGCGACGGGGGCGCCCCGCGCGTGTGAGGCGGAGGGAAGGAGGGGACGGCGGGCCGTGGCACTATCCACCAGACCCGAATATTTTTTCCAACTTCTCCCGCCGACCCTCGTCGCGATGATGAAAAGCAGAGGAGCAGCCCGCGGCGAGGGCGGACGACGCGATGTCATCATCATCGGGTCGCGACGTGGTCGCGCGCGCACACATCGCTCGCGCTCGGGACCACCCGGAACGCCGCGCGCCTCGTCTCTTGACCTCGACCTCGTCTCGACGTCGCGTCTTCTCTCCCGGGAGACACCGCGCGCGCTCGTCGGGAGCGCCGCCCCGCCCCGCGCCGTTCCAGAGATCTCCACGTCAGGGCAAGCGCCCCCGCCCTCGTCGAGATGGACACCAACAGGCTCGCCAAGGAGCTGCGAGAGATCCAGTCCGACACCAAGTCCGGCGTGACGGTGACGGTGCTCGGCGATGACCTCGCGCACATGCAGGGAACGCTCATGGGTGCGCGCGCGACGCCGCGCGCTCGACGTCCGCCCGCGCGACCCTTCCCCCCCGGCCCCGTCCCCGCGCGTCCCCGCGCCCCGTCCACGCGCGACGTGCGCGAGAAGGAACCACACCCGCCGCGACGACGACGCGCGACTCACCCCACCCACCCCTCCCCCCCCGTTCCGTCCCTCGCGCGCGCAGGCCCGGACGAGTCCCCGTATCAGGGCGGCAAATTTTACGTGCGTGGACCGCGCGCGGAGCCCCCCTGCCCCCCTCCCCGCGCCCGTCCGTTCGCCCCCCTCCCGACCGGTCGGGAAAGCCTCGCGCGCGTATCTCCCGACTCTGACGTTTCGCCGCGCCTGACACGATTTCGTCCCCGCAGGTTGACATTCAGCTCACGAACGCGTACCCTTTCGAGCCGCCGAAGATGCGTTTCATCACGAAGGTGTGGCACCCGAACGTGAGCAGCGCGAACGGCGCCATCTGCCTCGACATCCTGAAGGAGCAGTGGAGCCCCGCGCTGAGCATCAAGACCGCGATGCTCTCCCTCCAGGCGCTCCTGTGCTCGCCCGAACCCTCCGACCCGCAAGACGCGGTGGTGGCGAAGCAGTACATCGAGCGCCAGGAGGAATTCGCCGCGCAGGCCAGGCGGTGGACGCTGGAGTACGCCACCGAAAACGCCCGGGACGAGAAGCTGGAAAAACTCAAAGAGATGGGCTTCCCGGAGGCCGCGAGCCGCGCCGCCCTCGCGCGCGCCGCCGGAGACGAGAATCAGGCCCTGGAGTTGCTCCTCGCCGGGGTGTGATGATGAGGCGCGCGGTTTCGTCATTCGGCACGCGTAAAAGTTGGAAATGTTGAATGTGATGTTGCCATTTTGCGTTTTCGTCAAATGCCAAAAAGGATCATTCACATCTGGGCGTCTGCGGGCGGGGACGTCGACACGCGAGCGTCGTCGATATCACAGCCGGCGGTAGGCGCGATCGGTCGTCGCGCGGGAACCCGATGGCGACGATTCGAACCATCGACCCGTAGGCGCGCCTAGGCTTTCGTCCGCGCGATCGACCCGTTCCGTCCCGCGAGGGCGTCCGTCCCCCGGGTCCGCTCCCTCGTTCGCGTTTCCCTCGGGACGATGCGTTTCGGCTTTTTTTTTTTTTCGACGCGTTCACGTCGGCCGAGGTTTCGTACCTCGAGGTTCGCGCGTCCTCGTCGCGCGCGCGTCGGTCGCACTCTTCCCTGCGCACCCCGCCCGCGCGCGCCATGCCGCGCGCACGCTCGCGCTCGCTCGCGTTCGCGCTCGCCGCGTCGTGCCTCGCGGTCGCCGCGCTCGGCGCGGAGACACCCGACGCGGAGCCCTCCGCGTCGCGGTTCGGGTTCCCCGTCCCGGCGGCTTTTTCTGCGCGCGGCGTCCCCGCGCCTCTCTCGCGCGCGTCGGCGTCGCGCGGGGACGTCGCCGCGCGCGTCCCGCGCGCCGGCGCGCGGGTCGGCGACTCCCCCGGCGACTCCCCCGGCGACTCCCCCGCGGTCCTCCTCCCGCCGGCTCCGCGCGCGGCCGTCCGCGGCGAGCTCCGCGCGTGCGGCGGCGCGCCGCTCCCGCGCGAGCTGTTCGTCGGCGCCGGTCCGTCGGCGACGACGCTGTGCCTCGAGCAGACGCTCCCCGGCGCGACGCCCCGCCAGGTACGGCGCGGCTTGGACGTCACCGCGGTGACGCTCGCGTTCGACGGCGCGCCGATCGACCCGAAGTTCATCGGCGACCCGGAGCTGGCGCTCGCGTCCGAGCCGGTCGACGCCTCGTCTCGCCGGTCCCCGTCGCGGGGCGTGTTCGATTGGGTCCCGACCTTCGGCGCGGCGGACGAGGACCCGATGGTTTCCGGCGGCGGGGGCTCGGAGGAGGACGACGCGGCGGTTCGGTTCAACCTCACCCTCGCGGGCCTCGCGCCGTTCGCCTACGGCGGCGACCCGGGCGGGACCGCGGGGTCGCTCGTCGCGACCGTCGCCGTTCAGCCCGCGGCGCGGTATTACTACGAGATCGTCTGGTACGAGCTCGAGCTCGTCGTCCCGACGTTTTACAGCGGCGCCGTGGAGACCATCGTGAAGGAGGGGGAAAAGCTGGGCCTCGACTACGACGAGATTGATTATCGCGTCGACAACCTCATCGAGGGGAGCGCGACGTTCTTCCCGTGCACCAACTTCATCGCCGGCCCGTTCTGCGAAGAGGCGGGCATCACGGCGTGAGCGACGAGCCGGAGCACTCGGGAAGCACTCGAGAAGCGCGAGAAGCGCCATTAAGCGCGAGAAGCGCGCGAGAAGCCCGAAGGCGCTCGCTCTCGCTGCGCGAAAGCGACGCGCCTCTCGACGGGAGTCAAAAAAAAAATACCAACCTTCTTCGCCGCCTCCTCTCTCCTCCTCCTCGCTCCTCGGAGGGTCCCCATCACTCCTCGCGCGCCGTCGGCGGCTTCCTTCTCCCGGGCCTCGGCGCGTCCCTGCGCTTATCCGCCGCCCTCACCGCCGACGCCCCCGCCCGCCTCGCCGCGGCGGCTCTCCGCGCGGCCCTTCGCGCGGCGGCGTCGGCGTCGCCCGACGCCGCCCCCGACCGGTCCGTCGGCGGCGCCCTCTCCTCCGCCGCCCGCCGCCCGCCGCCCCGACCCGATCCCGAGACCCCTACCCCCCCCCCTCGCCCGTACCCCCGCCCCCCGCGCCCCCTGAACGCGGGCGAGTTCCCCATGGCGACCCTCGCGCCGGACGCGGCGAGGTGCGCGGCGAGGCGATCGCTCGACCCGAACGCGCTCGACGGGGCGTCGCCGCTCCGGTTGTTCGACCCGCCTCCGGCGCTCCCTCCCCCCACGAGGGCCTCGCGGATCACCTCCAGGAACGGGCTCGGGTCGGCGTATTCCGTCCGCCCGAACCTCTGCCGCTTGAACGCGCGGCACAGGAACAGTTTTTTCCGCGCCCTGGTCAGCCCGACGTAGAACAGCCGCACTTCCTCGTCCTCCGCCTCCCCCGCGCCGTCGTCGCGCGCGAACGGGATGAGCTTATCCTCGCACCCGGCGATGAAGACGACGTCAAACTCCAACCCTTTGGACGCGTGCAGCGTCATCAGCCGCACCGCGTCCGCCGCCTCGTCCTCCGACCGCGTCTCCGCGGACATCAGGAGCGCGATCCCCTCCAGGAACGCGTTCAGGCCCTCCGCCCCGATCGCGCGCGCGGCGGCGGCGGCGGCGGACGCCCCCTCGCTCCCCGGGGCCGCGTCGTCGTCGACTCCCGCCGCGCCCGCCGCCGCCGTCGCCTCCGGCGCGTTCGCGAGCGACACGAGCTCCTTGACGAACCCCCACCGCTCCTCCCCGTTCTCCTGGTCGGAGACGTACGCCTCCAGCCCGACGGTCTCGATGACGTCCTCGATCACGGCCCCGGGCGCCTTCGTCTCCATCCGGTCGCGGAGTCGGCGCATCGTCCCCACGAAGTCCCCCACCGCCCTGTGCGCGGCTTTCCCCAGCCCCATCTCCTCCGCCGCGGGCAAAAGCTGGTCGTCGGGCACGCCCGGGTCCGCCCACCCGCGGTGCAGCAGCGCTTGCCCGAGCGGCTGCGGCATGCCGTCGTCCCACGGGAGCGTCTGCGCCCACCGCTCGAGCTTCTCGACCGTCCCCGGGCCGATCTTGCGCGGCGGGACGTTGACGATTCGCGCCAAGGCCACCGCGTCGCGAGGGTTCGCCAGCGCCCGCAGGTACGCGACGCAGTCTTTGATCTCCTTGCGCGTGTAGAACGCCGTGTCGCCCACCACCACGTGCGGCACGCCCGCGCGGATGAACGCCTCCTCTAAAACGCGGCTCTGCGAGTGCGTCCGGAACAGCACCGCGATGTCTTTCAGCGCCGCGCCCGCTCGCGCGCACTTGGCGGCTTCGCGCGCGCAAAACTCCGCCTCCTCGACGTCGTCCTCCGTCGCGACGACGGCGACGTCCCGCCCCCCGGGTTGGACCGCGTCGAGCTCGAGGGCGGACTTCGCTCTCGAGCACCCGATGACCGCCTGCGCCGCCTTGACGATCGTGGAGGTGGAGCGGTAGTTTTTGCTCAGCAGAACCTCCACCGGGTCTTTGTAATCGGCGTCGAAGCGCTCGCGGATGTTGGCCACCTCGGCGCCGCGCCAGCCGTAGATGGCCTGGTCGACGTCGCCGACGACGAAGACGTTGTTCTGGGGGCTCGCCACCGCGCGGATCAGCTCGTACTGCGACTGGCTCGTGTCCTGGAACTCGTCGACGAGGACGTGCCGCCACCTCTGCTGGTAGTGCGTCCGGGCCTCCTCGCTCGTGCGAAGGAGGGCGACGGAGGCGGAGAGGAGATCGTCGAAATCCAACGCGTTGGACGCGCGCAAGTTGGCCTCGTACTCGTCGTACAGCTGCGCGAACCGATTCGTCACGCCCGGGTCGCGACTGAGGTTCGGGCGCGAGGCGATCAGGGCGCGGAGCATCCGGTGGCCGGGGAGGCCGACGCAGTGGTCCACCGCGGACTTCGCGGCGGAGATGCGGCCCTTGGCGAGGCCCGGGTCGACCTTCTTCTTGTCCTCGTGGAAGCGATCGACGAGGATCTTGCGGAGCAGCGCCCTGGTGTCCGCCTCGTCGAAGATGGCGAAGTCGTTCCCCCGGCCGTAGTTCTCCAACAGGTGCACGTGCTTGCGGAGCATGCGGCTCGCGACGGAGTGGAACGTCCCGGCGGTGATCATGGAGGCGTTCTGGTGGCCGACGCTCGCCGCGAGCCGCTCGCGCATCTCGTTTGCGGCTTTGTTCGTGAAGGTGATGCACAAGATGTGGCTCGGGGGGACGCCGAGCGCGTTGATGAGGTGCGTGACCCTCCCGACCAACACGCGGGTCTTCCCCGACCCGGGGCCCGCGAGGACCTTCACCGGGCGCACGGGGGCCAGGATCGCCGCTCTCTGCTCGTCGTTCATCCCGGCCAGCGCGGTCTCGGCCGAGGCGGGGGGGAGAAACGGACGCGTCGTCGGCAGGGAGGAGGCGTGCGCGTTGTACTCGCGCGCGCTCGGGGAGGACCGGGCGCCCGATCCGGGCGGCGCCGCGAAGCGCGTCGCGAGAAGACCGCGACGAGGCGAGGGGTCCCCCGGCGCGTCGAGAGGACCTCCGCGCGCCCGCGCGCGACCCGCGGGGTCGCGGGCGAACGCGCCGGGAGCGACGGTGACGAGCGAGGAAGCGCCGCGACGCGAGGGGGGCCCGCCGACGATCGGGGCGGCGACGATCGCGAACCACGAGGCGGAGGCGGGAGGCGCGAGCCGGCGCGCCCGCGCGCACGCCATCGTCGTCGGTCGGGGGCGAGCGGGCGCGCGACGGACGGAACGGTCGCGCGGCGTGCCGCCTCCCCCGACGAACCTCGGGCGCGTCGCGAGCGGCATGCGCGCCCGCGCGTGTGAAGCGAACGCGCGCGGAGACGGACAGCCCAAGGAACACACGAAGGAAACGCGCCGGTTCGCGCGCGCTTTCGACGATATTTTCGCGTGTCGATTTTGACGGCGAGACCTGTGCTCGAAACCAGGCATCCTTTCAAAGGCTGGTTCAAAGACTCTCTCTTCGCCGAACCGTCGTGCCAAAAAATGAACGTGGACCTTCCGACCTCCCCCGGGTCTCCCGGGTTCGTGACGATACGCACTATCCAGGGCGACGCTCCCCTCCCCCCCTCCCCC
>MDSW01133334.1_pt1 | contig 15906 bp, 8 predicted proteins | sample 811171 | NCBI WGS metagenome assembly MDSW01 (sample SAMN05326641, study PRJNA326480) | marine metagenome | isolation source: seawater | place: Atlantic Ocean: North West | collected 2012
GTCTCTGGGGAAGCATCAGGAGACTACGAAGACATTTATCTGTCTGCATGGCTGGCAGAAGACCTGCAGGTGTCACGAGGCGATATCGTCGAGGTCAAATGGCATGAGGTTGGAAGTCACGGAGAACTGCCCGAGATTGTGCACCAGTTTCATGTTGCCGGAGTGCTGCCCGAAGACGATCCAGTGACCCTCAGCAGTGGGCTGACTCCCGTCGTGAAGGGAGTCACTGACGTTGAGTCATTCAGTGATATTGATCAGCCATTCGAAATGGAGCTCGATCGACTCACGCCGCGCGATGACGCATGGTGGGACGCTTATCGGGCGACTCCGAAGGCATTCGTTACTCTGTCTGTCGCGGAAAAACTCTGGCGAAGTCGCTATGGGAAATACACTTCGATCCGGGTCGCCAACGGCGAGAACGTCGACTCCGATGGTCTGAGTCTGATGGCTGATCGGCTCAGCATGGAGATTCCGCAACAGTTGAACCCGACCGCCGTTGGAATGGTGTTTCGTCCAGTCCTGCACGAAGGACTGCAGGCGGCAGTCGGGGCGAATGATTTCACCGTGTTGTTTCTGGGTTTCAGCTTCTTTTTGATTCTGTCCGCAATCATTCTCGCGTCGCTGATGTTTCGATTGGGCATTCAACGTCGAATCAGTCAGCTCGGAGTGCTCAACGCTGTTGGCTGGCCTGCCCGGCGTGCAGAGCGGTTCTTCATCTTAGAGGGGCTGTTGGCATGTCTTGCCGGCACGATTCCGGGAGCTCTTGCAGCCATTGGGTTTGCGAAGCTGATGATCTTCGGTCTGACAAACTGGTGGGCGGGAGCTACCGGAACCGATCTGCTTCTGCTGCAGGTCCGGCCATCGCAACTGGTGATTGCGGGAGCCATCACTCTGTTCCTGTCGGCCATCGTCATCATTGGTGCTCTGCGTAGTTTTCGAGTCCTGTCGATACGGCAACAGTTGTCGGGCGATGCGTCTGAAGCAACGCATGACCAGCCAGTTTGCTTTGCGGCACTTCGCAAGTGGATGGCTCCCGGATGCCTGGTGGTCGCTATCGCGCTGCCCTCTGCAGTTGTTGCAGGAGTGGTTCCCGGCACCGAAGCGTTTGGCGGACTTTCATGGCCAATGGTCTGTTTCTTCCTCGCAGGATTCTGCAGCCTGGCAGGCGGACTGTCTGTGCTTGACGCAGCCCTGCGACGACGCAACGCATCCGACCGCATTTCAGGGAGTGTGATGAGCGGACTGACTGCGCTTTCACTTGCGAATGCTGCTCGCAGCCCGCTTCGCACGATGCTGACGACAGCGCTCATCGCCTCAGCGACATTCGTGATTGTTGCCGTAGCAGCCGGCCGGAGAAATCCGTTGACGGAGACGCCTGATTTCGATTCCGGCAACGGAGGATTCCGGCTGCTGGCCGAATCGTCTCAGCCGGTACTCTTCGATCTGAGCACCCCGGACGGACGAGAACGTTTGAATCTGTCGGGAGACAATCAGCTGCCCGAGGACGCCGACATCTATAGTTTCAGTATGAAACCAGGCGCCGACGCCAGCTGCGTCAATCTTTATCAGACACGCATCCCAACAATCCTCGGCGCGTCAGATCGTTTCATCGAGCGTGGCGGTTTTCGTTTTGCAGATACTCCTGACGAGCGTTGGAAACTGCTTTCGCACTCATTTCCTGCGGCAGAGGATAACATTCCGGTCATCCCGGTCATCGGTGATATGAACACACTGATGTACAGTCTGAAGAAGGGGATGGGGGCACAGATCATGTATCCCAATGAAGACGAGCCTGAGTTTGCTCTGGAGGTCGTGGGAATGCTGGACGGAAGTGTCTTTCAGGGCGTTCTTATCATGACGGATGAGAATCTCAAACGGCTGGACCAGGAAGTCGCCGGAGCTCGGTGGTTCCTTGCGGCAACGGATTCCAAAGAGTCCATGACCGAAGCTGCGACTGCGCTGGAAACCGGGCTGAACGACTATGGGATGGATACGGAACCAGTGAATGAACGCCTGGAAGGATTTCTTGCCGTTCAGAATACGTATCTGTCCACGTTTCAGATTCTTGGTGGTCTTGGCCTGCTGGTCGGCACGTTTGGGCTCGCGGCTGTCATGATGAGAAACGTTGAAGAGCGTCGACGAGAGATTGCACTCCTGAAGGCAGTCGGCTTTACGGAACGCCGTGTTTCACGATTGATCCTCTCCGAGAACTGTATGTTACTGGTCTGGGGCATCCTGCTCGGGACAGGTTCGGCCCTGCTGGCGATGATGCCTCATCTGCAATCCACAGGAGCAGATCTGCCGTGGCAGAACCTCGGACTGACGCTTCTGACGATCGTGTTGATCGGGTCGCTGGCGTCCGGGTTTGCTGTCCGTGCGGCAGGACGAATGTCGATTCGCGATAACCTCGCGGCAGAGTAGGGTGCACCTCTGTCATGAACTGAATGGAGTGGGATTCGCCAGAAGTCCCCGGCGAACCTTAAACTCACGTGTTCAGTCTGCCCCAAACGACGTTGCCAGAACGATTTAGGTTTATCGGATGCAGTGTCCTGATGAGTGAGGGATCCAGTCTCCAGTGCAGCGATTTGCCTTGCTCACGCTTCGGGTTGCCAGCCTGTCTGCTCATTGCCGCACCTGGCGGCGCTACACCTATCTCAGCAGCGCTCATTGGGAATCGAGGCCCTCGGGACTTCTGGCGAAGTCCACTCCGCGCTCTCATAAATCAAATCGGATTGGTTTATCACGGTGAACGGGAGTCTCACTGGCACAATCGGCTGAGCCCCATCATCATACTGCGCTTGCCCATTCTCCCTCCAACCCCGCCTTCCATGAGTTCCCTCCGTTTCATTCTTTGCGCCGCAATGCTGTGTGCAACTGTCATCGCCCAGGATGACGCGCAGCTGCCGGCCGATCACTTTACGAAACAGGTACGACCGTTCCTGCAGTCACACTGCGTTGGCTGCCACAGTGGCGAGAGTGCCGAGGCCGGGATCCAGTTCGAAAAATTCACTGATACGGCCAGCATTCAGACGAAGTACGAACTCTGGGAGAAGACACTGCGAATGATCCGTGACGGTCAGATGCCTCCGGCGGACGAAGAGCAGCCTTCTGCAACAGAGCGAGTGGACATGGTGACCGCGCTGCAGCGTGAATTGAATTCCTTCGACTGCGCCAGCGAGCGGCACCCCGGCCGTGTAACAATTCGGCGGCTCAATCGAGCAGAATACAATAATACGATTCGCGACCTGTTGGGGCTGGACATCAAACCGGCAGATGACTTCCCTACCGATGATGTGGGTGAGGGGTTTGACAATATCGGCGATGTGTTGACGATTCCACCTGTGCTGATGGAAAAGTACCTGGAGTCAGCTCAGAAGATTTCTGCCGCCGCATTTGCTGATGAGCAGGCTCGCAAACGTGTGCTCGTCTACGAGACAGAGAACAATGCCGAGAAGATTGCGGTTGCGCGTCGCAACATTAATGAGTTCGCTGAACGTGCATGGCGTCGGCCTCTGACTGAAGAAGAACAGAATCGACTCTTTCGGCTGATGCAGTTTGCATTCGTGCAGGGGGCTGAAGTGGAGGAGATCTTTCAGACGGTGATCGCCGGGATTCTTGCTCATCCGAATTTCCTCTTTCGCGTCGAACAGGACCCGGGCGAAGACGCCCCGGATGGGATTCGCAAACTGAGTGATTACGAACTGGCATCCCGACTGTCGTACTTTCTCTGGAGTTCAATGCCCGACACCGAACTGTTCGAACTGGCCGGGAACCAGATGCTGTCAGACCCGGACGTTCTGAAGCAGCAGGTGACTCGGATGCTGGCCGACGAGAAATCGGTCGCCCTGATCGAGAACTTTGGCGGTCAGTGGCTGCAGTTACGGGACGTTGATGTGCTGCAGCCAGATCCCAAACTGTTTGCTGATTTTGACCCGGCACTGCGAGCTGCAATGAAGCAGGAGACCGAAGAGTTCCTGCTGCACATCATCAAAGACAACCGCAGTGTGATGGAATTTCTGACAGCGGATTATACGTTCGCCAACGAACGGCTTGCCCGGCATTACGGGATGGACGGCGTTAAGGGTGACCAGTTTCGTCAGGTGGCACTTGGGCCTCGCCGTCGCGGTGTTCTGACTCACGCCAGTATTCTTCTGCTGACCTCCAATCCCACTCGCACTTCTCCCGTCAAACGCGGGAAGTGGATTCTGGACAACATCCTCGCCGAACCTCCTCCTCCGCCTCCGCCCGATGTACCTGAGCTGGACGAGGGGGCTGAAACGTTGGGTTCTCTTCGCGAACAGATGGAACAGCATCGTTCCAATCCCACCTGTGCCGTCTGCCACACCAAAATGGATGCTCTTGGGTTTGGCCTGGAGAATTTCGACGCAATCGGCGGTTGGCGTGAAAGGGACGGGAAATACACCATTAATCCGGCCGGGGAACTGCCGGGCGGAGCAAAGTTTTCAGGGGCTGCGGATCTCATGCAGATTCTGGCCGATAGTAAGAAAGATGAGTTTTTGCGGTGTCTGTCTGCTAAAATGCTGACTTACGCATTGGGACGCGGCCTCGATTCATGGGATCGTTGTGCCATTCGAGAAATCACTGACAGGCTCCGACAGGAAGACAATCGTTTCCATTCGCTTGTGACGGCAATCGTGTTAAGCGAACCGTTTCAATACCGCGAACAGAAGTAACGACAGAAAGTGTCAGCCATGACGACAAACGGTTTTTCACGGCGAACTGTGCTGAGCGGTCTTGGGCTCTCAATGGGACTCCCATGGCTCGAGTCCATTGCCCCGGCGGCAGCAGCGTCTGCAGTCGGCCCGACGCCTCCGCTGAGGATGGGGTTCATTTTCGTTCCGAACGGTGTCCATCTGCCGGACTGGACTCCTCAGGCAGAAGGTTATGGGTTTGACCTGCCCTACATTCTGGAGCCGCTTGCTGCCGTTCAGAATGACCTGACCGTGGTGACCGGTTTGACACATGACAAGGGACGAGCCAACGGAGATGGTCCTGGAGACCATGCTCGTAGTGCTTCCGTCTTCCTGACAGGCGCTCAGCCTCGCAAGACCAGCGGCGCGGACATTCGTTCGGGGACATCCGTTGACCAGGCTGCTGCCCAGCAGGCTGGTAAGGCAACTCGATTCGCGAGTCTTGAGCTGGGGTGCGAAGGTGGCCGCAGCGCAGGTAACTGTGACTCAGGTTACAGCTGTGCTTACTCATCAAGCATTTCATGGTCGTCAGAATCCACTCCTCTGGGCAAAGAGACCAACCCACGTGCCGTGTTTGAACGCTTGTTCGGGAACGGTCAGCGCAAGGAAATGGACAAGAGTCAGAAGCGCCGGATGGCCCTGCAAAAGAGTATCCTCGACTTCATCAGTGAAGACGCCGCCAAACTGCAAAAGCAGCTTGGCCGAAATGATCAGCAGAAGCTGGATGAGTATCTGACGGGCGTGCGCGAGATTGAACAGCGACTTGATCGAGCTGACTCAGATCTGTCGATCAACCCGGACATCGACTATCCGGTTCCGGAAGGGACTCCAAAGGACTACGGCGAGCATATTCGATTGCTGTGCGACATGATGGTACTGGCATTCCAGACAGACAGCACTCGCATTTCAACATGCATGTTTGCGAACGCGGGAAGCAATCGAAGCTACCGCATGATCGACGTTCCGGATGGGCACCACGACCTTTCTCACCACGGCGGTAAGGCCGAGAAGCATGCCAAGATCCGCAGGATCAATCACTTCCATGTCACTCAGCTGAGTTACCTCCTGCAGAAGATGAAGAATACGTCCGAAGGGGAAGGGAACCTGCTGGATCATTCCATGATTGTCTATGGCAGTGGTCTGAGTGACGGAAACCGGCACAACAACGAAAACCTGCCTGTGATTGTGGCGGGGCACGGCAGCGGCACGATCGACGCTGGTCGTCACATTCGAGTGCCCGAAGAGACACCGATGTGCAACTTGTACATGTCGATGCTCGATCGGTTCGGTACTCCAGTGGACTACATCGGCGACAGCACGGGCCAGTTGGCCGGCCTGAAGATCTGAGGCGGGACGGTCAGGGACCGCCCCACCACGGGGTGGAGTTCCTCTGTGAATCTCTGTGCCCTCTGTGGTGAATCTGTTGTGAGGAAGCCGCGCTTTTTCGAATAGCCTTTTAGCGGGCGGTGAGTCGCGTATGATGAACAGTCCGAACCGTAAGGTTCGGACTCATTCACTTTCGGAACTCCTGCCGTGAACCGACTCTTCCTCTCATTCGCCGCCCTTGCGGTCGCTTTCACTTCATTCACCACTGCAGACGAGAGGCTGTCTCCGGACCACGTCGCTCAAATGAAGAAGGGCACGGTCCTCTTCCGAGCCACCGTCCGCGGCATTCTGGAAAAGAATTGCCTTGCCTGTCACGGCGGGGACACGATCGAAGCCGGATTCAGTCTCGCCACGCGTGAGGTTATGCTGAAGGGGGGAGAATCCGGTCCGGCTGTTTTGCCTGGCAAACCCGAGAAGAGCAAACTGTTTCGCCTTGTTGCGCACGTGGACAAACCAGGCATGCCGCTGGATGAGGAGCGGTTGCCGCAGGAAGAGATCGCGTCGATTCGTGAGTGGATTCAACTGGGCGCCCCCTTTGATCGTCCCCTCGCCGACCCAACTGCTGCCGACGGAGACTGGACAAAACGAACAGTTCGGCCGGAGTCCCGTGACTTCTGGGCATTTCAGCCACTGCAGGCAGCCGAACTCCCGGCCGATGATTCATGGTGCAGGACTCCTGTCGATCGCTTTATTCTGCGGGCATTGCGTAAGGCAAATGTTCAGCCGCAAAAAGAGGCGGACCGACTCAGGTTGATTCGACGAGCGTGCTTTGGGCTGACCGGGCTTCCACCTGAGCCGGAACTGCTGAATAAGGCGTTGGCTGATCAGTCGCGCGAGTGGTTTGGGAATCTGGTCGATGAATTGCTGGAGAGTTCCCACTTCGGCGAACACATGGCGCGTCAGTGGCTGGACGCAGCGCGGTTTGGCGAGAGTCATGGTTTCGAACAGGACTACGATCGCAAATTTGCGTACCACTACCGTGACTTTGTCATCAAGGCATTCAACTCCGATATGCCGTGGACTCAGTTTGTGCAGTGGCAGCTTGCAGGGGATGAACTTGCTCCCGAGGAACCGCTGGCTCTGATGGCGACTGGTTTCATGGGAGCCGGTGTCTTTCCGACTCAGCTTACGGAGAAGGAATTTGAGCCTGCTCGGTATGACGAACTGGATGACATGGTCGCCACTATGGGCACAGCGATGCTGGGAATGACCATCGGATGTGCTCGCTGTCATGACCACAAGTTTGATCCGATTCCCGCAGCGGACTACTACCGACTGATTTCGACTTTTGGTACCACGATTCGCAGTCATCAGGAAGTGGAGCTCCGCTCAGATACACTGGCCGCCGAACGTGTCAAATGGAATCAGTTGCGCGAGGTGTTCGAAGCGAATCTGAAAGACTACGAGCAAAGAAAGCTGCCCGCAAAGTTTGCAGAGTGGCTCAAAGACGGCGCGCCGGAGTCAGATCGAGACAGTGCTGGCTGGATGGTGGTCCATCCGACATCCGCCCGTTCAGAGGGTGGTGCAACCATGACGGTTCTGGACGATGATTCTGTACTTGCCAGTGGCACCAATCCGGACTTCGACACATACATCTTTCAGGTGGCGACCAGTCTCCCGCAGATTCAGTCATTCCGTCTGGAGGCACTGGCTCATGAGTCGATGGTTCGCAGCGGGCCGGGTCGCGCCAGCAATGGCAATATGGGTGTCGGCCAGATCACGGTGGAGGCAGAGCCTCTCAAAACCGACAACACCAAAAAGCTTCGAGTTGGCCTGAAGAATGCTCGAGCAACGTTCCAGCAAAACAACAGTTCGCTCAGTATCGCCGCGTCGATCGACAACAAACCAAAGACGGGCTGGGCGGTTGACCCTCAGTTTGGGAAGGATCATGCGGCCGCCTTCGATTTCGATAAGCCACTGAAGGGGTTTGACGGAGGCACTCTGTTAACGATTACCATCAGGTTTGACGTCAACAATAAACACAATATCGGGCGGACCCGTCTGTCAATCAGTGACGAGACTGCCCTGCCACTCACAGCGCCACAGACGCCTCAGGCACTCACCGAGATTCTGGCCCTCGTTCGATCGGGCAAAGAGCTCACAGACCCGGGACAGCGTAAGGAAGCGCTGAAATGGTTCCGTACTCTTGATCCTGACTGGCGAAAGTTTAAGGCAGCTCTGGATCAACACGATCAGGCCAGGCCAAAGGCAGAAAAGGTCACGGTGATGGTTTCTACCGAAGGTTTGAAACCTCTGAAGCATCATGCCGATGGACGTGGTTTCAAGCACTTCTATCCAGAGACGTTTTTCCTGAAACGCGGGGACACGGAACAGAAAGTTCGTCCGGCTTCTCCGGGATTCCTCCAGGTGCTGAGCAAGGGTGATATGACGCAGTGGCAGGTTGAGCGACCGGAAGGTAATCGCACATCCATGCGTCGTTCGGGGCTTGCGAAGTGGATCACGGATACTGAGAACGGAGCCGGCATTCTGCTCGCGCGAGTTGTCGTGAACCGGCTCTGGCAGCAACACTTTGGGCAGGGGCTGGTCACCACCGCCAATGACTTTGGTCGTCAGGGAGAACTCCCCAGCCATCCCGAGTTGCTCGACTGGCTCGCCGGAGAACTCATTCATCACGGCTGGCAGCTGAAACCGATTCACCGACTTATCGTCACCAGCAGCTCCTGGCGGCAGTCTTCCGAATTCGATGAGCGTGCCGCGAAGGTTGATCCTCAGAATCGTCTTCTCTGGCGACATGTGCCAAGGCGATTGCAGGCCGAGTCGATTCGAGATTCACTGCTGGCGGTCTCTGGACGACTGGATCGAACACAGTTTGGTCCGGGCACGCTCGATGAGAACCACCTGCGGCGCAGCATCTACTTTACGATCAAACGCAGCCGGCTGATTCCAATGCTGCAGATCTTTGATGCTCCGGAACCGCTTGTCAGCGTTGGACAGCGTCCGGCCACCACGATTGCATCGCAGGCGCTGCTGTTCATGAATAATCCACAGGTCCGAAGTTGTGCGAAGGCGGTTGCTCAGGCCGCATGGTCAAAGAAGACCCCCAGAGATGCGGTTGCACAGCTTTATCAACAGACGCTGTCACGCCCTCCTTCAGAGACTGAACTAACGGCGGGAATCGACTTCCTGGCAACTCAGGCAGAGGTGTACGGCGGGAACCCGGACGGGTTGTCGATGGGCGCATTAACCGATCTGAGTCAGACGATCCTGTGCCTCAACGAATTCGTCTACGTTGAGTAGGCCTGGACTGAGCGCAGCGAGCTACGGTGGTCAGAGCAGTCCGTGGGCGAGCGAAGCGAGGTCCGGCACAAGGGGAGTGAAGGTCCGCCCGCAATTCTATTTGTGCAGGCGATTCAGTGTGTAGAACGCCAGCGGGTGTTCGAGCTTTGCGCCGGATTCTGTTCGCAGTCCGTCAACTCGAATCTCGAAGACGGTCTCCGGGTTCAGGTCACCTTCTGCCAGAATCAAATCAACGCTGAGTCGATCCTCTGACACCTTCACACCAACTGGCTTCACCGTTGTCCGGTTGCTGGGCGACGTGCCATAGGCGGCCTGCCATGCCAGTTGAAAGTGGGACAGAGAATAGTTGTCGACATTGGCGGCAGTCTCTTCGCTGAGGGGTTTTGTGAATGACAGTCGGAAGCCGTCCTTCTGCAGATTGACAGCCAGCAGTTCCGGTGGAACGACGCCTGTCCACGTGACTTTCTTGAGTCCTTCGCCAGCCGCCCAGCCTCGACCGGTGAAGCCAACCCACAGCACGCCCTCTTTGTCAAAGACGAGCCGGTTGACTCCGCCGCCGAACTTGTCGTAGATAAACGGAATTGCTGCGCCCTGATATTCGCCATCGACTTTCTCAAGAGCGATGCGAGACAGTCGGCCGTTCTGGACATCGCCCACCAGCACCTGCCCGGCAAATGGCCCGAATTTTCCTCCCGTCGTGTCCCACAGGGGCTGAGACGTTGAATTACCCATCACACCGTGCGGCAGGAATGCGGCCGGGCGTTTGCGGAGTTTGAGCAGTTTTTCGCGAGTCATCTCCCATGGCTGGTCGTAGCGAGGATCGTCGATGAGACCGCTGGGGTGCCCAAGGAAGTCTCCCTTGCGAACATGCATCAACCAGCCGCAGGCGATATAGCTGCCCTGATTGTCCGTGGTAAATATCTCGCCCTCCGGAGACAGACCGATTCCATTGGGAGCTCGCAGTCCGGGAGCAAACGGAGTCATCTTTCCGTCCGGCGAAAACTTCAGGACCCAGCCGCGGTACTTAATGTCATCCTGAGTGCCCAGCCATGTTCCTTTGAAACGATCGCCGCCGCGGTAAAAGCCAAGCCCCGTTGTCCCGTAAAAGTTGCCATCTGCATCACGAATCAGACCAAACGCGTACTGGTGGTAGTTTCCGGTGTAGCCCCAGTCCTGATTGATGGTTTCAAACAGGTCGCCGATACCGTCGCCATCTTCATCGGTTGCATGAGTCAGCTCCCCACGTTGCATGAGCCACAGCTCGCCCTGTTTGCCGGTTAACAGCCCCAGTGGCTCGTGCAGGCCAAACGCGTAACGGTCGAACCGTCCTTTGTTGTATTTCCAGACTTCACCGCGGCGGGTGCACATCACCAGTGTGCCGTCAGGCCAGAATCCCATGCCGCCGACTTCGAGGCGAATGTCCTGAGGCACTTTAATGGTTTCAACCACGTACGATTGAGCATGTGCTGCAGCAGTGGTTACGAACAGAATTGCCAGCAATCCAGTCATCGATCTGAGTTGTGTTGCAAATGCGGTCGGAAATCGTCGAATCATTCGATCAGTCATCTTTGAAATCGGTGTTCAGGAGTTTCAGCGGCGGCGGCGTTTAAAGCGAATTGCACAGCCCCGCGCGCCCGTCGCTGTCACTTCGGGCGTCTTTCCGGCCAGAGCTGCCTCGACTGCAAGTTCGACGTGTTTGACCTTCACGTCTTTGGCGCGAGTCGAGTCATCCATTGCGCCTCGGTAAATGATTTTTCGCTCTTTATTGAGCACAAAGAATTCAGGCGTATAGATCGCTCCCCACTTACGAGCAACATCCTGAGTCTCATCCCACAGGTAGGAGAACTTAAATTCCTTGTCCTTCGCTCGCTTTTGCATGTCTTCCATGCGGTCGCCTGGAACGGTGTTGGCGTTGATGGCGATCAGCCGGACCTTCTGCCCTGAGTCGGTGTACTTTCTGTGCAGCGCAACCAGGCGGTCTTCATAATCCACTGCGTATGGGCACGTGTTGCAGGTAAAGCACACAACGATTACGTCCTGGTCTTTCAACGCAGCCAGCGAGTGCTTTTTGCCGTCCGTGCCGGCAAGGTCAGTCCAGCCCGGTGCCTTGTCACCAATCTTTGGCAACTCAGATCTGGAAGTGGATTGTTGCGCTCCGCACAGGCCGGAAGACACCAGGACTGCAGTGAAAAACAGGACGGTGGATCGCATTTTGAAAGTTCTTTGCTGAGCACAATCTGTGACTGGCAGTATCTGCCGAAGTTCACCCGGTTCGGATGTGGCAAAACTTTAGAGAAAAAATCTAAAAGTCTGCAGAAGTGTAAAGTTACCCATCTGAGGTGCCGATTACGAGGTTGGGGAGATCTTTGATTTTCTCACCGGAGATTGCTTCCTGCAACCTGCGGCCTGGTTCTGACCAGGATCCCATCTGAATTGTGGCCTCACCACAGTTCCTGAGACGCCCGTCTCCCTCATCAACCTTCGACACCTCTCCCATCTCCTGAGGTCCTCTCATGAAATCTACACGACTCATTCCATTCACCCTCGCATTTTTGTTGGCAGGAACTGCCGTTCAGGCCTGCTGCCTGCTTCCGCTGCTAAATCCAGTAAACTGGTTCAATCCGTATGGTGCATGGGGGCACGGGTATGGTGGCTATGGCTGCTGCCCACAGATGTATCAGCCAGCCTGTCCACAGCCCGTTTATCAGGCGGTTCGTCAGCCTATCTACCAGCCAGTGGCCAACAACTGCTGTCAGCCCGCTCCGCAGATGCAGGCATATCAGGTGCCAGTGACCACCTACCGTCCGGTTACCCAGTATGTTCCCCAGACGACCTATCGAACTCAGTATCGAATGGTCCAGTCGCATGTCCCGACTCCTTATACGCCAATGCAGCCCGCCGTTGCGTATGGTGCTCCGATTTACCAACCACAGGTGCCAGCCCACAGCTATCAGGCGGCTCCACCTGTGCAGGCTTACTCTCAGCCGCTTCCTCAGACTCTGCCACCTCAGTCACAGCCGTTCCGACGTTCAACGCCGATTGCAACTCCGGTTCCGGGAGACATTACCGGTGATCACGAGATTCCTCGACAGTCTTCGCGTGCTCCAGTCATCTTCAATCGATACTCTCAGGCACGACCACCGATCCGTCAGGTCTCATACGGCGTTACGCCTGCACCAGCTGCCCGTTACGGTGGAGCCGTGCGATAGCAGATCGGAAGGAATTGCACGCTCGTTGCCGTAATGACATCGGCGAGCCGTGGGTGTGAGTCCACGGGCTGGAGGGTTGTTGCATAGCAGCCACGGGTTGCACAGCCGTTTGACGCATCCGAAGTTTCGGGGGGGGCGAAACTGGATCTCATAGGTGATCCAGGACCCGGATCGCGTTATGCTGTTCTTTCAACTGCAACCCGGAAACGTGATCCTGTGACACCTCTTCAACATCCCGACGCGTCAACTCGGCGCCACTTTCTCGGTCGCGGAACAGGCATTGGCCTCGGCGCAATTGCGCTGTCTGCGATGCAAAGCGAAGTCGACGGTGCTGGAATTCTGGAGTCGACTCATTTTGCGGCGCGCGCAAAGCGGGTGATTTACCTGACGCAGTCGGGCGGGCCGTCGCAGATTGAGTTGTTCGACTGGAAGCCTGGTCTCGCAAAGCTGGAGGGAACACTGCTGCCGGACTCCATTCGAAACGGCCAGCGGCTGACGTCCATGACGGCCAATCAGAAGCAGATCGTGATGGGGCCGCGTGCAAAGTTCCAACGCTGCGGGCAGAGCGGAGCAACTGTTGGTGAATGGCTCCCCCATATCGGTGGTGTCGCCGACGATCTGTGCTTCATCAAGTCGATGTATACCGAGTACATCAACCATGCTCCGGCAATGACGTTTATGCTGACCGGCAGTCAGATCCCCGGAAGACCCTCCGTCGGCGCATGGGCCAGCTACGGACTCGGATCCGAAAACAGAAACCTGCCTGATTACATTGTGCTGGTTTCACGGATGAAGCGACCGAGCGACCAGCCGTTGTACGAGTACTATTGGGGATCCGGATTCCTGCCGTCTCGATATCAGGGAGTTAAGTTTCGTTCCGGCAGTGAGCCAGTGCTGTATCTGAATGATCCTCATGGTGTTTCCCGCCGGACAAGACGGCAGATGCTCAACAGTCTTGCGGACCTCAATCGGATTCGGCACCAACAAACCGGCGATCCGGAGATTGATACTCGGATTCGGCAGTATGAGATGTCCTACCGGATGCAGGCGTCCGTACCCGAATTAATGGACCTGTCCGGCGAGACTCCGGCAACCTTCGATCTTTATGGCCCCGAATCTCGTCGACCGGGTTCCTATGCAGCGAACTGCATCCTCGCGCGTCGACTTGCCGAACGAGGAGTTCGGTTCATTCAGTTGTTCCACCCGGACTGGGACCACCACAAGAAAATGACGGCATGGTGTCCGGACCGTTGTCGTGACACGGATCAGCCAACAGCCGGTCTGATTCAGGATTTGAAGCAGCGTGGACTGCTGGATGACACACTGATTGTCTGGGGCGGTGAGTTTGGTCGCGGTGTCGTGGGGCAGGGCGACTTCTCCAGTCCGGAGGCAGGTCGAGACCACCATCCACGGTGCTTCACCTACTTCCTTGCCGGCGGCGGTGTGAAGTCCGGTTTCTCATACGGTTCCACGGATGATTACAGCTACAACGTTGCCACGGACGGAGTTCACGTGCACGACCTGCAGGCTACGATCCTGCACCTGCTTGGGATCGATCATCGAAAGCTGACGTATCGATTCCAGGGGCTGGATATGCGACTGACGGGTGTGGAAGAACACCATCCGGTCAAAGGCATCCTTGGCTAGATGTAAATTCTTCCGGCGTCGCTACAGCGGACGGGCAGTCTGTAACTACGCCCGCCAGAGCGTGGTCGGGTTTGGTGGTGAGTCTGGTGAAGAGCCCCGCCGTCTGTCGACGGTAGCTACGTTGGAATGCGCAGACCACCTGCAGGTCGGACTTCGTCACTGCGTTCCTCACTCCGGCCTGAGGTGACTTACCTGAGGAGCTGGATTTTGACGGTGCCGATTTCTCCGTTAAACGGGAATGGGTTGTCGTAGGTCCCCACGAACCCTCCTTCATCCCGACCGACATGCAGGCCGTCCTGTGGCATCTCATTAATGAGTCCTCCAACGTTGCCAGAGAGCAGAGTGACGTTGTTGTTGATCACCTTTACATCACCGTTCTTTGCCAGAGTCAGTGTAACCAGGCCGGTTGATGGTGCCATTCCTGCTTCCTGTGACAGCTTTCCACCACGTCGAGCGGCAAAATGCAGTTTGCCATCCTGCAGGTACAGGGCATAACCAATGGCACTGCCGCCCTGAGCGATCAGGACACCGCTGTCTCCCGCTTTCTCAATCCTCAACTCCACCTGAAAGGCTTTGCCGGCGATATTTGGCGCCTTGCTGCGATCCAGGGAAGCATCGCCCGTCAGCTGAAACTTCTTCTTCTTCGACAGCTTTGAATTGTTGCGGCGGTTGTAGGGCGTCAGTGGCAGCACGTATGTCCGTTCTGCATAGGCCTGCCACATTGCGGCCAGTTTCTGAGTACGTTGGGGCTGCTCGGCAGCAAGATTGTGCTGCTCGGCCCTGTCGACCTTCACATTGTAGAGTTCCCATGCTCCGTTTGCGCCTTTGGCCACGAGCTTCCAGTCGCCCACTCGAACAGCTCGATTGCCTTCGTGCTCCCAGTAAATGGCTTCGCGTTCGATTGGCTGGCCGGCGAATGCTGGTTTGAGGCTGCGGCCTTCGAGAGGAGTGATTTTCCGGCCATCGACTTCCTTCGGGTAGCTTGCTCCCGAAAGGTCGACGCAGGTGGCCATGATGTCGATGAGATGTCCTGGTTGATGTTCGAGGTCTCCATGCCGCTGGATACCCTTCGGCCAGTGAGCTATCAATGGCGTACTGATCCCGCCTTCATGAACCCAGTGTTTGTATTCACGAAATGGAGTGTTGGACACATTTGCCCAGCCACGCCCATAAGCGATGTAGGTGTCAGCTGGGCCGGGCATGACTCCTGGCCCCTGAATCAGCGGCCAGCCGTCGCGCGTTTTCTGCGGAATCATGTCGAATTGCAGTTCTCCGGGCTTCATTGCTGCCAGGGGTGCGTCTGGTCGGGAAGCCAGTCCATTTCGGGGCCCTCGTCCCAGTCCCTCTGCACAGCCGCCGTTATCCTGCATGAACAGGATCAGAGTGTTGTCGTAGGTGTCAGTCTCTTTGAGGGCACGAACGATTTTCCCGATGCCCTGGTCCATTCGATCCACCATCGCGGCATACACTTCCATGCAGCGAATTTCCCACTCGCGATGCTGAACCTGCGACCAGTTTTCTGCCTGAGCTGACATCTCAACGTCACTGCGGACGACCCCGAGTTCCTTCATTTTCTTCAGTCGCGACGCTCGCAGCGCCCCATAACCTTCGTCGTAGAATCCTTTGTACTTCTCGATATCTTCCGGCAGGGCATGCATGGGCCAGTGAGCGGCCGTGTAAGCGACGTACATGAA
>MDSW01151075.1_pt1 | contig 15905 bp, 13 predicted proteins | sample 811171 | NCBI WGS metagenome assembly MDSW01 (sample SAMN05326641, study PRJNA326480) | marine metagenome | isolation source: seawater | place: Atlantic Ocean: North West | collected 2012
AAATCTCTTGTTTCTTCAAATCTATTGGTAGCTGTAACAGCTAAAGTATGAACGCTTCTTCCAATATTTGAGAACTCTCTTGAATAAAACCTAGAGATTCTATCTATTACTTTTGCAGGTTTTTGAGACGAATTAGCATTATCTAAGTATATTAAAGGTTTTTCATTTATTTTATTTTTAAAAATAGGAAATTGAGATTTAATAGATTCAATGTCCATAAATTTGACTTTCTAGTTTATTTTGAACAAACTTTTTTATTGAATTACTTTTAATCGTTTCAATTATTTCGTTTAAAAAACCATTTACTAATAGCTTAATAGATTCTTTTCTATTTAAACCTCTGCTCATTAAATAGTAAATCGAATCTTCGTCTATACTTCCTGAGGTAGATCCATGTGAACATTTTACATCATCTGCATAGATTTCTAATTCTGGCTTAGAGTTAAATTCAGAATTATCGCTTAGCAACATTGCTTTGCTCAATTGATAGGCGTTAGTTTTTTGGGCAATGTCTTTTACAAAAATTTTACCTTGGTAAACACCTTTGCCATCAGAATTTAAAACATTTTTAACTTTTTGATAACTTTTACAATTAGGAGCTAAATGATTAATCCTAGTTTTAATTTCTTGGTGGTCGTTTTTATTTAAAAATGATGCAGATTGTAAGTTGCATTCGCTATCTTCGCCTTCCAAATCAAATTCTAAATCTAGTTTATTAAATTTAAGTCCTGAAGGAAAAATAAATGAAAAATATTTTGATCTTGATGCTAGCTTGTTCTTGGAAAATTTATGAAAATATCCTTCACTTTTTTCATTTTGAATACATATGTTTCTAAAAACAGCAGAATTTTCCAAGATAATATTTTCATAAACATTATTTATAAATTTATTTTTTGAATTATTGCTAACTAAATCAATTGTATGAACTTCTGAGTTTTTTCCAATTTTTATTTTGTTTCTGCTATTTAAAATATTTTCTTTTAAATCTTCAGTAAATATGTTGTAAATAATTAAAGCTTTTTGAAATTTGTAATTATCTTCTATTTCCAATAAATAACCATTATTTGATAACGCATGATTGAGATGAATTAAAGAATTGTCTTTTTTCTCTTGTAAAAAATCATCGTTTTGGAAAGTTTTAATTTTAATTTTATCTTTTTCTTCAAATTTAAAATTGCTAGAACTTAATTCTCCATTTACAACTATGATATAATTATGATCAAAGTCCTCTATTAAATTAATTTTTTTAACTTCAGAACTAATATTATTTACATTTATTTTTTTAAAATTTTTTTGGATAATGTCTCTAAGATCTGAAAATCTCCAATCTTCATTCTGTTTATTGGGGAACCCTTTTTTGTTAAAAAGATCCAAATTTTTTATCCTAAAGTCTCTTTCTTTTTGAGTTATCTTTTTAATCTTATCAATTTCTGCAAAGTTTATTTTAAAGTTTTCTATCATGTTAATTTATTTTTTTGTAACCAGTTTTTTCTAATTCTGCTGCCAGTTCCATGCAACCAGATTTAACAATTTTTCCATTAGATAATACGTGAACAAAGTCTGGGTTAATGTAATTCAATAATCTTTGATAATGGGTTATTATTAAGAATGATTTTTTTTTATCCCTTGATGAGTTGACCCCATTAGCAATAGTTTTTAATGCATCTATATCTAGTCCTGAATCTGTTTCATCAAGTATAGAAAGTTTTGGATTTAAAATTTTCATTTGTAAAATTTCATTTTTTTTCTTTTCTCCTCCAGAAAAACCAACGTTAAGTTGTCTTGATAACATCTTTTCATCAATTCCAAGTTCAGATGTTCTTTGCTTAAGGATTTTAAGAAATGACAAAGTGTCTAATTCTTTTTCACCTCTTGCCTTTCTTATTTTGTTTAATGATGTTTTAAGAAAATTATTTGTATTCACACCTGGTATTTCTGTTGGATATTGAAATGCTAAAAAAATTCCCTTTTGTGCTCTTTCATCCACAGGAATTTCTATTAGATTTTTGCCCTGATAATTTATTTCACCAGAAATTTCATATCCTTTTTTTCCTGAAAGAACATTGGCAAGTGTGCTTTTGCCAGAACCATTAGGGCCCATAATTGCGTGTAATTCTCCAGGTTTAATAGTTATATTTAAACCTTTAAGAATATCCCTATTATTTATTGAAGCCTTTAAATTTTTAATTTCCAGCATTATCCAACGCTTCCTTCTAAACTAATTCCCACTAGTTTTTGTGCTTCAACTGCAAATTCCATAGGTAATTGTTGCAATACCTCTTTGCAAAAACCATTAACTATTAAGCTTACTGCTTCCTCTTGATCTAAGCCTCTTTGGTGGCAATAAAATAGCTGCTCTTCGTTTATTTTGGACGTAGTTGCTTCATGCTCTACAGTTGATGATGAATTCTTGTTTTTAATATATGGAACAGTGTGAGCGCCACATTTATTTCCCATTAATAAAGAGTCACATTGAGTATAGTTTCTAGAATTTAAAGCTTTTTTTCCTATATCAACTAAACCTCTATAAGTGTTGTCAGCTTGGCCTGCTGATATTCCTTTAGATATAATTTTACTTTTTGTATTTTTACCTAAATGAATCATTTTTGTTCCAGTGTCTGCTTTTTGATGATTGTTTGTAATTGCTATTGAATAAAATTCACCTACAGAATTATCACCTTGTAAAATACAACTGGGATATTTCCATGTAATAGCTGATCCAGTTTCAACTTGAGTCCAAGAAATTTTTGAGTTTTTTCCTCTACAAGCACCTCTTTTTGTAACAAAGTTATATATTCCTCCAACACCATCTTTGTCGCCAGGGTACCAATTTTGAACAGTTGAATATTTTATTTCAGCATCATCTAAAGCAACTAATTCAACATTTGCTGCATGCAATTGATTTTCGTCTCTCATAGGCGCTGTGCATCCTTCGAGATAACTAACATAACTTCCTTTGTCTGCGATAATTAATGTTCTCTCAAACTGTCCTGTTTCTGATGCATTGATTCTAAAATAAGTAGATAGCTCCATAGGACACCTTGTGTTTGGAGGAATGTAAACAAAAGAACCGTCTGTAAACACTGCAGAATTGAGAGTTGCAAAATAATGATCAGTTAAAGGTATTACTGAACCTATATATTTTTTTACTAAGTCAGGATGTTTTTGGATAGCTTCGGATATTGAACAAAAAATAATTCCTTTTTTTTCTAATTCACCTTTAAATGTTGTTGCAACAGAAACAGAATCAAATACAGCGTCAACCGCTACACCGCTTAGTCTTTTTTGTTCTTGTAAAGGAATTCCTAACTTTTTATAGGTTTCAATAAGTTTTGGGTCAACATCTTCCAAACTTTTTGGTTTTTCTTTATTGCTTTTAGGAGCTGAATAATAATAAAGACTCTGATAGTCAATCTTAGGATATTTTGGTTTTTGCCAGTTAGGTTCTTTTAAATTTTTTAATCGATTAAACGCCTTTAATCTCCACTCCAGCATCCACTTGGGTTCTTTTTTGATCTTAGATATAAATTGAATTGTATTTTCAGTTAAGCCTTTTGGAGCTTTTATGCTTTCTATATCAGTTGTAAAACCATATTTATACTCTTGATTGTTATCAATATTATAGTTTTTCATAAAATTAAATTTTTTTATTTTGACCAACTAAATCTTCTAATTTTACTCTTTCAAAAAAATTATTTATGTGCACTTCCAAATCATTCCATAGATTATGTGTTATGCATTTTGTAGATTTGTTATTACAACCTTTTTTTGAATCTTTCTTGCATCTCAATGTTTTTACCTTTTCATCAACTGCAAAAATAATATTTGATATTTTAATCTGAGAAGCAGGTTTGTATAATATATAGCCTCCATTAGAGCCACGAACACTTTTTACTAAATTTTTATTTTTTAATTTTAAAAATAGTTGTTCTAAATAAGATAATGAAATATTTTGGCGGATAGATATTTCTGTTAGGCTGATAGGTCTTTGGCCTTCATAAGATGCTAAATCAGCCATAGCCATTACTGCATATCTACCTTTTGTAGTTAATTTCATAAAATTTATAATGTAATACAACAATAATTGATTAATTCCTACTAAAATACTAGGAATTTAAAAAAAAAAAATTGTACTCATTAAAACGTGCTATAAATCTATTTTTTGTTGAAAATAATTATCATTATTAATAATGAAGCCCAAAAGTTCTGAAATATTTATTCCTGGACCAGCTGGAAGGCTAGAAGCAAAATATTATAAAAATCCAAAATTTGGTTCGCCAGTAGCAATAGTTCTTCATCCTCATCCACAATACGGTGGAACTATGAAAAATAAAGTCGTCCAAAAAGTTTATAACGCTTTTGTTGAAAATGGGTTTTCTGTTATTAAAATTAATTTTAGAGGTGTTGGAAAAAGTGACGGCGTTTTTGATAACGGTCAAGGAGAACTTTCTGATGCTGCGGCTGCTCTTGATTGGATAGAAAGAGAAAACTTAGATTATGGACAGTGTTGGGTTTCTGGTTTTTCATTTGGCTCATTAATTTGTATGCAATTGATTATGAGAAGACCAGAAGTAAATAATTTTATTGCTATATCTCCACAACCCAATGTATATGATTTTTCCTTTTTAGCTCCCTGTCCTACTTCTGGCCAGGTTGTTTACAGTGATGGAGACGAATTGGTGACAAAAGAAAGTATCGATGAATTAGATAGAAGAATAAAAATTCAAAAAGGTATTGAAGTCGTATTTTCAAAAATAAAAGATGCTAATCATTTCTTTAGAAATAAAGAAGAAGATTTAAAAATAGAAATTGAAAAATATATAAAAGAAAAAACATCTTTACTTTAATATTTTATCATTTCTCCGCCTGTACATTCTTTGCTACACCCTGTCGTTTCAGGAAATGAAATTGGCATTTTAAGATAAGATCTAATAGCCAGATATGCAAAGGCTTGTGATTCTATAAAATCTCCATTAATTGAAAGTTCGTCAATTAATTTTATTTGACCTTTGATTTTTTCTTTAATGCTTTTTAAAAAAAATTTATTTTTTCTTCCTCCTCCACATACCAAAATTAAATCTTTTGAAAGTTTTTTAGACAAAATTTGTGAGCTATATTCTGTTAAAGTAGCAGCACCATCTTCCACGGAAAGTCCTTTAACAAACGAGATATCAAAATCTTTTACATCAAAAGATTTATTTGTACCAAAATTTTTATAAAATTCTGCTAGGGCTTTATCTAGAATTATTTTATTTATCTTTCCTGATTGAGCTATTTTGCCGTCTTTATCATAGTTTTTATTTAAATTTTTTCTTATCCATTTATCAATTAAACAATTAGCTGGACCAATATCGGAGCTGGATATTTTATTTTCACTACTTATCGATGTAATGTTTGCTATTCCTCCTAAATTTAAAATTGTAACAGGCAAACTAATTTTTTTTTGATCTGCTAAAAGTTTATGAAAAATTGGTGTTAAAGGTGCCCCTTCTCCATTATTTTCTAAATCGTTCTTTCTAAAGTTGTAAATGACATTCTTCTTCAAAAGATTTGAAAGAAGTTTTCCATCACCTAATTGTTTAGAAATTTTTTCTTTTGAATTGTGAAATATTGTTTGCCCATGAAAACCTACAAAATCTATCTCTTTGTCTTTAATTGTTTCTATTACAATTTTTGCATGAAATATTGTGATCTTTTTTTCTAAAGAAAATAATTCTTTTGAAAAATTTATTAAATCTTTTGAATTGTTTATTTTTTCTCTTGTTTTGTGAATATCGTCAGAGATATCTTGGCTGTACTTAACATACTTATCTAAAATTACTTTATAACTACTTTTGCCGTCTGATTGAATAATAGAAATATCTACTCCATCCGCAGAAGTGCCACTCATTAAACCCAAAGATGTGTACTCTTTAGTCATATTTATATTTATTTATACCAATTTTTGTATAATAGTAGCTTTAGCACATAAATTTCTATGAAAAATAGCTTTTTATCAGAAATGACCTCCAGAGGCCTTCTAAATCAATGCACTGATTTAGATAAGCTTCAAGAAATTTCTACTCAAAAGTCAATAGCTGCTTACATCGGTTTTGATTGTACTGCGCCAAGTCTTCACGTTGGAAGTTTAATGCAAATCATGATTTTAAGACTTCTTCAAAGGTATGGTCATCAACCAATAGTTTTGCTAGGTGGTGGAACAACTTTAATTGGGGACCCTTCTGGAAAAGATGCAACTAGAAAAATTCTAAAACAAAAAGATATAAAAAAAAATATTTCAAGTATTAAAAAAATCTTTGAAAAACTTCTTAGGTCTAAAAATAAAAAAACTAAACCCGTTTTTGTAGATAATTATAGTTGGCTTGGAAAATTGAAATACATCGATTTTTTAAGAGATGTCGGTAAACATTTTACAATTAACAAAATGCTTACGTTTGATAGCGTAAAACTCAGATTAGATAGAGAACAATCACTTAGCTACATGGAGTTTAATTATATGATTTTACAGGCATATGATTTCTACCAACTGTTTAAAAAGTATAACTGTGTTTTGCAGATGGGAGGGTCTGACCAATGGGGAAACATTGTTAATGGCGTTGAACTAATTAGAAAAATTTTACAAAAAGAATCTTTTGGACTAACAAGTCCTTTGATAACTCTATCTTCCGGAGCAAAAATGGGCAAAACAGAAAAAGGTGCTGTATGGTTAGACAAAAAATTGTTCTCTCCATATGATTATTGGCAGTTCTGGAGAAATACAGCCGATGAAGATGTTAAAAAATTTTTAAAATATTTTACCGAAATAAAGATAGATGACTTATCAAATAAAATTGATAATGAGCAAGATATTAATAAACTAAAAATATTATTGGCAAATGAAGCTACTAAAATACTACATGGTGATAAAGAAGCTAGAGAATCTGAAAACACCGCAAAAGAAACTTTTCACGGATCTGGTATGGGGAAAAATTTACCAGAAATTAAAATACCTCTACCTCAATTAGAAAAAGGAATTAATATTCTAGATCTCCTTTCTTCAAACAATATTGTATCATCAAAAAGTGAAGCCAGAAGAGCTATAAAAGGCAATGGTATTAAAATCAATGATCTATTAGTTTTAGATGAAAAAAAGACTCTTAACAAAAGTGATTTTGGAGAAGATAATTATATAAAAGTTTCTTATGGAAAAAAAAAGCATTTTATAATCAAAAGTAGCTAATTATTTCTCATTTCCTTTCTTTCTTTTTTCTAATGCTCTAGTTATAAATCTTGGAGTTAAAGTCTTTATAGGATTTACTGTGGTTTTAATATTGCCTGGAGGGCCTTTCATTTTAAAACTAACTCCAAAAACTCCTTCACCCACTTCTTTTCCAATTAAAATATCTCCCAGAACTGGAATTTTAGAAATTAACTTGTTAATCTCTTTTGCTGGAACCATGGTTCCTCTTAAACTCGTAAGTCCCGATTTATTCTCTATATACCCCTCCATTAAAATAGTAAGGCTGGGACTGACAGCATAAATTTCACTAATAGTTCTAACATTTTTATCATCTTTAAATTTTATTTCCATAGATTCGAAATCTAATCCCTCGCCTGATAAAAGAACTGCTATTCCTCCAAGATCAGCTAGTGCAAGTAATTTTGCAAAAGCTGGAGCATCAAGAACTTTAAAATTTTTTATTTGAAGATTGGATGAGCTGCTTTTTTCATCAAAAGTTGATGTAAATAATAATTGCCCTCCTTCTATTCCTTTAAAAAAATTAAAATCTGCAAGCAAGGGTTTTGCAAAGCCAGAATAAATTTCTAATATTTTTTTATTATTATTTGGGTCTTTTTTTAAAGATATATCTAAATAGCTATCTTTTGAAAACTCGCTTTTAGACGATATTTTTACAAATTTTCCTTTTTCAATTTTTCCTATTAAATTAAAATTGTTTAATGGTATTAAAAGTTTTGTATGGATATTTTCAAAACTTATCCTGATTTCTTTATTTATTGTCTTAAAAGCATTGTTGTTTTCATTTTTATTTATATTTTTAATTAGATTTGTAGAATCGTAGCTCTTTCCCTTAATGGTTATCTTTTTACCAAAAATAATTTCAAAATTATTATTTTCTTTTTTATCTTTAAATGTTTTTATTTTTATTTTTTCAAATTTTTTAATCTGATTATTTTTATTAATTTCAATCTTGTTTAAAAGAATTAAATTATTTCCCTCTTGATAATTTATATTTTTAATTTTCTTCTCTTTGTCTATAAAATCAAATATAGCAGTTATATTTGCAATTTTGTCTTCCTTCTTTTCATAATTTAATATTTCAATAAGAAAATGTTCATTTAAGTCTAAATTCACATTAAATTGAGATTTTAGCTTATTAAAAGAATTATCGATTTTATACTTTGCGTAGTCTCTGTCTTTATTGAATTTGTAAAGACCTTCAGCAAAAATTTTATTTTCTTTTTTATCGTTTAGCTTAATTCTTAATTTTGTATTGTTAAAAAAAATCTCTTTAATTTCATTTTTAAGAAATGTACTTTTTAAAGATTTGTCAAACATAATTTTGGATTCATTCATGTCTCCTGTTAGGTTGTATTCATATTTTTTTAGTTTTAATGTAGGATCAAAATTAAGTTTAAATTGGTTTAGTAAATTTCCTGAAATTTCTATCTTTTTATTTAAAAATTCTGAATCTGAAAATAATGAAAAGAAATTTGATAATTTTTCTGTATCTGAGGTTAATTTTGTGTTCAAAGAGCCTTCAACCAAAAAACCATTTTTTCGTTCAATATTAACTAGTCCGTTAGTTACAGGTATTCCCTCAAGGTTAAATGATATTGAATTAATTAAAATTAAACTGCTATCGGCAATAAGATTAAAATTTGCATTTTCAATTTCAACATCTTTAAAGATTTTTAATTTTAATTTCTTTAAGTTTGTATTAATTTTATAATCAATTAGTTTTAAATTTTCTGAGAAATTAAAATTAACAAAACCCTTTATGCTACCTCCAGATACATTGTTCAAAACAAATCTCTTAAAGTTTGATGGTTTGGCACCCACAATTAACTTTTTTATCTCTGAAAATTTTAACTCATTAAAAGACATTCTTGTTTTACTAATATGAGGTTTGTTTTTTATTAATGAAAAAAAATCAACATAAATTTTTAATTCATTAATAGGTAAACTAACATTTTTATATTTTGCTATTGGATCTTTAGTGCTTAAAAATAAATCTAATTCTTTTAAATTAATTTTAATTTTAATTTTATTTAAATCAAAATCTAAATCTGGTTCAGTTTTCTTAATTTGCTGTGATATAAAGCTATTGAATCTAGATGTTTCATACCCTTTAGTAGACAAAAGGACAATGATGCCCAATAATATTATTAATAATAATACAAAAATAGTTAAAATAAACTTTTTCATTAAGACTTAAATAGACCTCCTTCTATAAACTCGTCAATATTTCCATTTAAAACATCCTCTGGATTTGTATTTTCTACTTTGTTTCTTAAGTCTTTAACCAGCCTGTAGGGTTGAAGGACATACGATCTTATTTGATGCCCCCAACCGATATCTGTTTTGTTTTTCATATCTTTTTGTGATTCTTCATCTCTTTTTTGGATTTCATTTTCGTACAATCTTGCTTTTAAAATTTTATAACATGTCTCTTTGTTTTTGTGTTGAGATCTCTCATTTTGACATTGAACAACTATTTTTGTAGGCAAATGAGTAATTCTCACAGCGCTATCAGTTGTGTTTACATGCTGACCCCCTGCGCCGCTAGATCTGTAGGTGTCTACTCTTAAATCTTTTTCGTCAATTTCTATATTGATCTCATCATCTATTGCGGGATAAACCCATACACTAGCAAAACTAGTGTGTCTTCTGGCTCCGCTATCAAAAGGAGAAATTCGAACTAATCTATGAACGCCAGATTCTCTTTTCATTAAACCATAAAGATATTCTCCTGTAATTTTTAATGTCGAAGATTTTATCCCAGCTTCTTCTCCTCTATGTTCACTTATAATTTCATATTTAAATAATTTTTTATCAAACCATTTTAAATACATTCTTCTTAGCATTTCTGCCCAATCTTGACTTTCTGTACCTCCTGCGCCTGCATGGATTTCTAAATAAATATCTAGAACATCGTTTTCTCCAGATAGAAAACAATTTATCTCATTTTTTTTAATTTTCTTGAGAATTTGCTCTGCCTTTTTTTCACAATCTTTGAGTATTTCATGATTATTTTCTTCGACGCCTAAATTATAAAGATCTTTTGCATCTTTAATTTCTGATTGTGAATTTTTAAATGAAAGAACTATACTATCAAATAATTTTTTTTCTTTTATTACTTTTTTTACTCTTTTCTTGTCTTTCCAAAAATCTTCTTTTGATACAGCTAAATTAAGCTTTTCTAGCTTGGAAACTATATCTTTTTTCTCAAAGATACCCCCTAATATTATTTAAGGATCTTTCTGCCAAACTTATTTTTGTTTCAAATGTATCCATTAATAAAATTGTCTGAACTTAATCATCTTATCATAAGCTCCTTTTATATCGAAGCTATCATTTTCAATATTCTTTACGCCCTTAAATTTAAACGCTTCAATAATAGCCTTTTTATCATTAAAACTTGTTCTTTCTCCTGTATTGTAATTAATTGGTGCAAAATAAATATCTTTTGGGATAGAAAACTCTTTAAAGTCATCTTTATAAAGAGCTTTTTTAATAAAATTTTTAAAAATTGGTAGTGCTGCTTTTGAACCTGTTTCATAACGACCTAAGGACTCGGGGTTATCAAAACCTACATAGACTCCTATAACCAAATTTGAGCTAAATCCTATAAACCAAGCATCTAAATTATTATTTGTTGTTCCTGTTTTTCCTGCTAAAGGAACACCTATATCTCTTAATTTTTTTCCAGTTCCTCTTTTTACAACACCTTCTAGTATTAAATTCATCTGATATGCGGTCTCCTCACTAATGACCTGTTTATAGTTATTCTTAATACTAGGTAAATCTTCTGTTTCTTTTGAAAAACGATCACAGCCTATACATTCTCGCTTTTCCGAGTTAAATATCGTTTTTCCTCTTCTATCTTGTATCCTGTTGATTAAAATTGGATTAACTTTCTTTCCACCATTCGCAAAAGAGGCGTAGGCTGATGTGATGCTTATTAATGTGGTTTCCGCGGATCCTAATGAAACAGATAGTAGTTCAGGAATATCATTATAAATATTTAATTCGTTTGATAACTTGAGTATTTTTTTTAAACCTAAATCTTCAGCTATTCTAACTGTCATCAAGTTTCTTGAGTACTCTATTCCTTTCCTTAATGTTGAGGGCCCATAAAATTTCTTACCATAATTTTCTGGTTTCCAGTTCTTTAACCCAACGCCTTGTTCGGCTATGAAAGGTGCGTCTAAAATTATTGAGTTCGGCGAATAATTGTTTTCAAGAGCTACGGCATAAACAAAAGGTTTAAATGCTGAGCCCGGCTGTCTCTTCGCTTGAGTAGCTCTATTAAATTCACTTGATTTATAACTAAAACCTCCTACTAGCGCTTTAACTTCTCCTGTAAATGGATCTAAAGCAACTATTGCACCGTTTACTTTGGGATATTGTTTTAATTCCCAGTTATTTTTATTTTTCTTAACAAAAATAATGTCTCCAATTTTAAATTTTTTAAAAATATCCTTTCCTGTAGCCCATTTTATTTTGTCAGCACTAATGCTTCCTGCTGTCTTATTTTTTAAAGTTTTAATAGAAATTTTTTCATTATTGATTTCTGTTATTTCTGCAAAAATCCATTTTAATGTTGAATCTACTTTTGTTTCATCTAATTTTTTCTTCCATGATTTATCTTCTAATTTATTTGTAATCGGTCCTCTCCACCCATGTCTTTTGTCGTATGATTCAATTCCGTTTCTAAGAGATTCTAGTGCATAGATTTGATAATTCACATCAAGAGGCACTTTTATAGACAAACCTTCGGCATATAATTTATTAAATCCATAGTTTTCCTTAATAATTCTTCTAACTTCTTCAGAGTAAGAATTTGCTTCATTGATAAGCTTTATTTTTCTTTTTTTTAATTTAATAGAAGTTTTTTTAAGTTTTAATAGTTCATTTTTTTTAATAAAACCATTTTCATTTAGATTATTTAAAACTAGATTTCTTCTGATCTTTGCTATTTCTGGATATCTAAAAGGATTATATCTACTTGGTGCCTTTGGTAAAGCTGCAAGTAATGCTGATTCAGAATAATTTAATTCTTTAACAGATTTATCAAAATATTCTAAACTTGCTGCAGCTATCCCGTACGTTCCTTCGCCTAAATAAATTTGATTTAGATAAAGCTCTAAAATCCTTTGTTTAGAATAAGCTTTTTCAATCCTAAAAGCCAGTATAGCTTCTTTTATTTTTCTTTTTAACGAAACTTCATTTGTCAAAAGAAAATTCTTAGCTACTTGCTGAGTTATTGTAGAAGCTCCCTCTAATCTTTTATCATTAATTATATTTTTAAAATTATTAATTACCGCTCTAACGATCCCTTTAGCATCTACACCTGGATGTTTAAAAAAATTTTTATCTTCAGCTGACAAAAATGAATTAATTACCTTTTTAGGTATTGATCCATAAGGTATAAATAATCTTTTTTCTAATGCATACTCAGCTATTAATGTTCCATTAGCCGAATAAACTCTACTTGAAACTGAAGGTTGATAATTTGCTAATTTTTTGTAGTCAGGCAACCCAGAAGAAAAATACCAAAATGCAGAAAAAATTAATAAGGAAATAAAAATTGAAATAATAATTACAATCTTTAATCCATAATTAAATATTTTTTTCATCTTAAAAACAGGTAATGCTTAAATTTTGGCTATCTTAAGGCATATTTGTTTGTTTATAAAAGGTGATATTTGCATAAAAATTTTGTATAATAAATCTATGAAAAAATTCAAAAACAGATTAACAAAAATTATCACTAAAGGAATTCATTTAAAATGGAAAAGAATTTATACATTGATGCCTCGCATCCTGACGAAACACGAGTCGTTCTTAAATCAAACTCATCTATTGAAGAATATGAGTATGAGAATAAAAACAGGGTAAATTTTAAAAACAACATTTATCTTGGTACTGTAAGTAGGGTTGAACCTTCTCTTCAAGCAGCTTTTGTTAATTTTGGTAGAGAAAGACATGGCTTTCTTGCATTCAATGACATTCAATCTGATTATTATCAAATACCAACTGAAGACAAAGAAAAATTACAAGAGGCCGAGGAAAAAATAAGAGAAGAACTAAAAAATTCTAGCCCTGAAGATATTGATGTTCAAAAAAATGATGAGCCAGTTCAAGGAAAGCAAGAGAATAGTTCAGACAATATATTAAAAGAAACAGAAAGTAATAATGATAATAATAATTTAAATCTAGATAGTACTAAAAAAAATTCAGACACTCATTCCAAGAGAGAGAAGCTTAAAAATACATACGGAATAAAAAGATATAGAATTCAGGAAGTTATTAAACCAGGTCAAATTTTATTAATACAGGTAATGAAAGAAGAAAGAGGCCAAAAAGGTGCTGCTTTAACAACTTTTATTTCACTTGCTGGTAAATATATTGTTTTAATGCCTAACACTCCCAAAGGAGGGGGTATATCTAGAAAAATAATGAATTCTTCAGAAAGAAAAAAAATTAGAAGTATTTTAAATGAAATAGAAATACCCAAAAATATGGGAATAATTGTAAGAACAGCTGGGGCAAATAAAACCAGAAATGATATTTCAAAAGATTTTGAAAATACATTAACTACTTGGGATCAAATAAAAAATAAAGCTCTTGAATCTAATGCTCCTTCATTAATCTACGAAGAAGGAGATATAGTTAAAAGAGCGTTGAGAGACATTTATGACAACGAAACAAAAAATATTTACGTTGAGGGGAATGATGGTTATCAAAAAGCTAAACTGTTTATGAAAGAATTAATGCCCAAAAACGTCAAATTTGTAAAAAAATATAGAGGTAAAATACCTTTGTTTCATGACTCAGGAATTGAGAAAGAGCTAAATAATATATTTGAACCAACTGTAAAACTAAAATCAGGCGGGTATCTTGTTATTAATCCTACTGAAGCACTGGTTTCAATAGATATAAATTCAGGACAGTCTATTAAAGGAACAAATATTGAAAAAACTGCACTTAACACAAATTTAGAAGCTGCAGAAGAAATAGGAAGACAAATCAAAATTAGAGATTTATCTGGATTAATAGTTATCGATTTCATTGATATGATAAATTTTTATAATAGAAGAACGGTTGAAAGAAAAATGCGTGAAAGTGTAAGAAAAGACAGAGCAAGAATTCAAGTTGGCAGAATAAGTAATTTTGGTTTACTAGAAATGACTAGACAAAGATTAAGAGAAGCCTCTATTGGATGGGAAACTAATCTTTCAATAGAATCTTTTTCATTAAAAATAATAAAAAAAATAGAAATGCTAGCTTTTACTAATAAAATTAAAATTGTAAATGCACATATACCTAAAAAGGTTAAAGATTATATTGATTTTTTCTTAGAAAAAGAAATAAGCTATTTTCAAAAAAAATATGGGTATAAGATTATGCTTTTTGAAAATAATCAATTTTTAATTCCTGAATATAAAATTGAATTATTAAATAAAAATAAAAAAATTGTAAGTACAATTGAAAATGTAAATAAAATTAAACCATTTGAAGTTTATAAAAAAAGTGAATTAAAAGGAAGTAAAAATAAATTAATAAAAAAAGGTAATAAATTAAAAAAGGATAATAAAAAAAAGAAAATTAGAACTTCCCCTCGCACTCTCTGGGTTAGAAAGAAAAAATAAATTAAATCAAACCCTTTAAGGGAGAACTTCTAGATCCAAAATACTCTTTTTTCATTCTTACTGCTAAAAAGGATTGTCTGCCTGATATAACTGCATTCTTAAACGAATTTGCCATCAAAATAGGATTTTTTGCTTTTGCTATTGCGCTATTAACTAAAACTCCATCACATCCAAGTTCCATTGCTACTGTTGCATCGGAAGCTGTTCCAATTCCAGCGTCAACGATGACTGGTACTTTAGATTGTTTTATTATTAATGATAAATTAACTTTATTCTGAATGCCGAGGCCCGACCCTATAGGTGAAGCTAATGGCATAATAGCTGAAGCGCCACAATCTTCTAATTTTTTTGCTAATAAGGGATCGTCACTACAGTAGACCAAGACTTTAAATCCTTCTTTTACTAAAATTTTTGTTGATTTAATTGTCTCGATCATATTTGGAAATAAAGTTTTTTTGTCTCCTAAAACTTCAAGTTTAACCATTTTCCATCCACCCATCTCACGAGCAAGTCTTAACGTTCTAAGAGCATCTTCTGAAGTAAAACACCCTGCTGTATTAGGTAAATAAATTATTTTCTTAGGATCAAGATAATCCATTAAAACTGGTTTTTTTTTATCTAAAATATTTACTCTTCTTACTGCTACAGTAACTATTTCTGCTCCAGAAGCTTTTACTGCTGCTGCCGTCTCTTTAAAATTTTTATACTTGCCAGTGCCTACGATTAACCTAGATTTTAAAATTTTATTCGCTATTCTGAAAGTGTCTTTCTTCAAAATATTTATCCTCCCCCTATAAAATGAACTATTTCAATTTTATCATTATTCTTGATTATTCTTTTTTTATATTTATTTTTATTAATAATTGTTCCATTTAACTCTACTGCTACTTTCCTGTCATCCAATTTGTGTTTCTTTAATAAGTCAAATATTGAAAGTTTTTGAGTAATTGAAACTTTTCTACCATTTAATTGTATTTTTGCCATATTTCAGATAATTATTTATCTTATATCGAAACAATGAAATATAA
>MDSW01171561.1_pt1 | contig 15903 bp, 16 predicted proteins | sample 811171 | NCBI WGS metagenome assembly MDSW01 (sample SAMN05326641, study PRJNA326480) | marine metagenome | isolation source: seawater | place: Atlantic Ocean: North West | collected 2012
ATAAGTTAGATGATAGTTCAATTGCCGACCGCATTGATCCTAATTTACTAAATCCATTCCGTAACAATCCATTCACACAGCCATTAGATTCATTTGCTTACTAAATAATTATTTTTCTAATAATCTTTTTTTATAAAATATATATATATATATGTTTGTAAATAATTCGGTATGTAATAATGATATTAAAATAGATGTTGAAAAACAAGAACTATTAAATTCATTAATTTTTAAGAAAGGAGATATAAACATACGTATTGAACATACAAATGATCCATGGGGTGATAATCCCGTTTTTTTTGAAAGTTTAGAAATGTTAGAAGAAGGTGGTATGCCTAATTTCAGAATTATTGTCACTGATGAAGATTTAAATGATTTATTCGTACTAATGTGGAATAAACCATTGGGTTCTGGTAATTATGGAGAAGTTGTATATTATTATGATGAAGAAAATAATGTTGAAATATGTGTAAAACAAGAAAAACAATCACAATTTTATGAAGGTGGTATTGAAGAAGAAATATCAGAAATTTTAATTGAGAATGGTTGTAATTCTATCCCTGTGAAATATGTAAAAAATGATATGGGAATACATTATTATGTTATGGAAGTAGGTACAGGTGATTTATTTAAAATGCTAAGAAATACGGAATTTAGTAGTAATCAGTTAAAACAAATATGTGAAGAAATTAGAAAACAATTATTATGTTTATGGAGTAATGGTTTTGTATATACAGATTTAAAAATTGATAACATATTATTCAAGTGTAATTCAAAAAATAATTTTAGTGTTCATTTAGCTGATTTAGGGAGTGCTGTTATTAATAATATTGGAGAATTTATATCATCATTTAAACCACCCGAATATATTTTTGAAGGATTAGAAAGGGATTCAAATAAAATATTATGTTGGAATTTAGGAATGTTAATGTTACAAATAACAAGTGTTCTTAATAAACAAAATAAAAGATTTAATTCTATTAATATAACATTAAGATTAGAAAATTGTTCTATGGATCCAAATCCAGAAAATTTTAAAGATTTAGAACAATATTTAGATGAAGCATGTGAAATTGTAGGTAATTACTTTCATATGAAAGGGTATTCATATATAAAATTAGATCCTAAAAAAAGAGGGGATATAAATTCAACTTTGTTAAAAAAATATAAAAGAAGTAAAAGTTTAACGTCAAGAAGTAAAAGTAGAAGATCTCGGAAAAGTCAATCACTATCAAGAAGGGCTCAAAGTTTAAAAAGCCGTAGACATAGACAAAAATCCCAAAGTTTAAGAAGAAGTCAGTCGATAACATCTGGTTTATTTTAAAACGTTTTTTTATAAATTTTTTTTTTATAATTATATCATAATGGAAAATGAAGATACAGAATATAAGGAAGGGGGTAGTGATGAATTTATAAAATTTATTTTTTCAAATAAACCCAAAGGAAAAAATACTGTTAAATTAGAATTGGGACCATGTGAAAAGGATATTAAAATTGGATTACATATATTTCAAGAATTATTAATGATATTTACAGAAGGATCAAAATATTTATTTGGGAAAGAAGATAAAGTTGACATTACAAAATTATGTAAAGAAGATATAGAATTATTAAATGAATATTTTGAATCATTTGGATTTACATTACATATAGATATATTTACAATTATTGAATATATTGATAATATGAAAATGCCAAATTATTTCTTACATCAAGAATTAATTAAAGATGATACATTATTAAAAGATATATATTATGAAACATCATTTGATGGTAATATTTATCGCATATATTTTGATTTTTTAAAATAGTTTTTATTTTCAAATAATCTATATATATATATATCTATATAGTCTAAATTCATAAAATAAAATATTTATGATAAAAAATGGAAGAAAATAATTCGCCTATATTTTCACAGGCAAAACTTGAATATACAAAACAATTAATAGAAATTATGTCACCCCATTTATTTGATGGTATGAAATCTATTTATGATGAAGCAAAAACGATTCATAATACTGATAGAAGTAAAAGTATATTAATATTATTTAGAATGTTTCTTGAAAAAGTTCCTGCATGGAGTAATGTAATTATTGAAACTGAAACAGAAAGAATTATTCAAATGTCTGATTGTGATTGGTTAGATGATTTAATTACAGCGGTATTTATAAGCCATACAAAGATTTTAACATCTATTGGAACGAATATTGAAGAAAATGTAGATTTAACAATACCTAAAACAATAAATTTTGTTCATAAATGTTATATTAATTTAGCAAGGGAAGTATGGAAAAATCCATATTTATTTGATGATTTTGTAATTGGTTCTGAATATCAAAAAAATATGAGAACAGTTGAGATTTTAATTAAAGATTCAATAGAAAATACAATTAGAAAATTACTTCCTGTAAAAGAAATACTAAAGCAACATCTAAATTCATATGATTCAAATAATTTAGAAATAAAAAAACGTAATATGAAACTTGATATTCGTAAAATGTTATTAAAAGAAATTCAAAGTTTAGGATTATCAAAAAATAATGATGATGATAATGAAGATTTAAATAATGATGATGAAGACAATAATGAAAATGATGATGAAGATAATAACGAAAATGATGATGAAGATAATAATGAAAATGATGATGGTGAAGATAATAATGAAAATGAAGCATTAGAAGAAGAAAGTTCTGAAGGAGTGGAAAATAAAGTAATAAATAATAATGATAATAAAGTAAATGAAAGCAACGAAAATGATGATAATATAAATGTTTCAATTACAGAAGATATTAAAAACGAAAATAATAATATTGAAACAGAATATGAATCTCCTGATGAAGAAGAAATAAAAACTAAATGTGAAAATCTTGAGATAAATGATATTCCAGATATAACCGAAACAATCAATAATCAAGAACAAAGTGTGAACACTATGAATATAGAACAAGTATATGATAATATTGATATAGCTAAAAAAGATGATGACAATACAAACATCTCATATGATAATTCATTATTAAATTCATTTATAGAATCACTACCATCAAAAGAAAAAAATAATGAAAATATAGAAGTAAAAAAACTAACGAATATTGAAGAAATCATACCACAATCTCCTAAAAAAAATGAATTACCTTTTAATAAAGAAATAGAAATATCCAAGGATAATGATAATGATGTTAAAAAAATGAATGAAATTAAAATTATTAAAAAAGAACCTAAACCTGAACCTGAACCTGAACCTGAACCTGAACCTGAACTAGAACCTGAACCTGAACCTGAACCTGAACCTGAACCTGAACTAGAACCTGAACCTGAACTTGAACCAGAACCTGAACCGGAACCTGAACCTGAAAATCTTAAAAAAATAATAACAGTTGTAAGGAATATCGAAGATGATAATCAAACAGTCGATGATTTTTTTAATGATGTATCTAAGATGATAGAAGAAAAGGGAGAAAATATAAATAAAGATGCTAAATTATATACATTATTTGATGATGCGAATGAAAATGAAAATGAAAATTAGTTTTTAATAAATTATTAATATATATTAAGTTAATAAATGCTAAATAATAATCTATTATTCAGTTTACTTGTATCTTTTATATCGTCATTGATATATTATTTAATAAAATATAACAAAGATAGTAAAAAACATAATGAAATAAAAAATGATATTATATTACTATTTGGTATAATATTTGTCTCAACATTTTTATTAAAAATGTGTATATCAGAAGAATCTGTAAAACCTATATCGGGTGGTTATATGTTAACACATACATCCAGGCCACCATTTTAATTATATTGAATAATATGATTTTTTGGGAAATTTATTTTTTTTAATACGATATTTATTAAATAATTCATTTTGAATGACAAATATTGGTAATGAATTATTTGCATATTTAGCAATATTTATATACATATAAAAATCATCTTCTTGTTCAAATAAACTTTGATCATTTATATCTTTTGTAAGGCTATATATAAAATCATAAAAATATTTATTTTCATTATAATTTTTATTCTTATTATAATCTAATACATCAAGTATTGTAATTGCCAAACGACATAAATCAAAATTAAAATTTGGATATATTTTATCTTTATTATCTTTATTAAATAGTAAATTATTAATTGGAAATGTGTATTGACCTTCTGCTTCTCCATGCTTATCAAATGTGTCATTAAAAAATTGTTTTTTATGAAATGTGAATATAGAACGTCCAAAATCAATTATCTTGAATAAATATCCATATGTGGGAACTTTAAAATATATATTATTAAATTTATAATAAAGGAATATACGATTTGTTTTTATATACATAATATTATTTATATGTAAATCATTATGTGTAAATTGATAATTTTTTTGTAAATAAAATAAAGCAAATGATATTTGAAATATACATGATATAATTAAATCAATATTAACATTATTTGAATCTTCTAAAAAATCTTCTAATGTTCCATCTAATTTTTCAATAAATAAATTTTGACATGGTATTTCTTTTAGACATGCTATATAATCTCCAGAATCAGAACTATTACTTGAATGAGAACTATTACTTGAATGGGAACTATTACTTGAATGAGAACTATTACTTGAATGAGAACTATTACTTGAATGAAAACTATTTTCTGATTCTGTATCTGATAAATACATATCAAGTGTATATGTTTTACCACAATTTTTATAAAACCATTTTTCTTTTTTAAATTCATAATAATCTTCTGAGATATCATAATTAAATTCTTTCTTTATTCCATTAACAGAACCATAATATATTGGAAATGAAGGATTTAATTCTTCAAGTGTTATATTAGAACAAATGAATGAAAAAAATGTATCTATATAAGCTGTATTATCCATACTATTAATCTTATTGTAAGTATTGTAATTATATAAGGATGGTAGTAGTGTATTACGATGTATATTATTACAATAATTATTCATTAATAAATGTATTGGATCTAACAATGGAATACATTTACAAAATGCTTCTTTTTGTTCATGAATATTATTTTTTGAATCATAAACAATACATGATGTTAATAAATTTGATGTATAAAATTTTTCATTATTATAAGAACATATCTTTTTGATATAATATCTCCTTTTTAAATCTAAAATTTTATGTGAAAATTTTGTATTATGAACATGTATATATAATGAAAAATAAGGTTGATAAAGTTGAATCTCATTTAAATCAAGAATATCGCTACATGATTTTTTTAAAGACATGAAATCTTTTTTATTCCATTTATATTCATGTATAAACATTTTTTAATTAAAGTTATGGATACATTATTTTTAAAGAATAAACTTATAATAATTGCGTCTATGAATATTTATATTTTAATAAATTATATATATAATATAAATGGCTCAAGAATTACAACTTAAAAAATTTGATATGTCAAAAGTAAAAAGTGATAGTGTAGTTGTTTTAATTGGAAAAAGAGATACAGGTAAATCTTTTTTATGTCGCGATATACTACACTCCCATAGAGACATACCTGTCGGACAAGTTATATCGGGTACAGAAGGGGCAAATCAATTTTATAGTAAAATTGTTCCTAAATTATTTATTCATGATGAATTCCAACCTGAAATAGTTCAAAATATGCTTAAAAGACAAAAAATTATGATTCAAAAAGAAAATGAAGGAGAACAATGTGACTCCAGGGCATTTTTAATATTAGATGATTGTTTATATGATAATTCATGGGCGAAAGACAAATCTATGAGATATGTATTTATGAATGGTAGACATTATAAGTTATTATTTTTATTAACGATGCAATTCGCTTTAGGGATTCCACCGAATTTAAGAACAAATATTGATTTTGTATTTATTCTAAGAGAAAATTATGTATCCAATCGAAAAAGATTATATGAACATTATGCTGGTATGTTCCCATCATTTGAAGTATTTTGTCAAGTAATGGATCAGTGTACAGAAAATTATGAATGTTTAGTAGTTCATAATAATGCAAAATCAAACAAATTAACAGATCAAGTATTCTGGTATAAAGCAGATGATCACCCTTATTTTCGTATTGGTGCTGATTCATATTGGCAATATTCAGAAAGCAATTATTCAAATGAAGAAAGATGTGAATTTGATAGTAATAAAAAAAAAAAGAATCCAGTGTCTGTTACTAAATTATATTAAAGCTGTTCAGCAGCTTCTTTTATATCTTCTGTTGATCTAGAAGATATTTGTAATTCTTGAGGTTCACCACCATCTTCAATATACAAAAATGAGGGGAATCCTTGAACTTTTCCTTCAAACTTTTTAAATTCTGGATCATTTTCTTCAGTCATCTTAAATACAACCTGTTTTCCAGAGCCTGTTTGAACACCATTTTCATTTAATAATGGTTTATAGGCTGGTAGGGTTTTCTTTGACCATCCACACCATGAAGCATAAACCATGTGTACTTCAACTATACCATCCGAAGATTTTGCTTGTGTCTCAGATTCATCTTTTTCTAGGAATAAACCACCTTTGGCAGTTGGGTCAAAAGCAGGCATTTTTGAATCATGGGGTTCACCCGTGACTTCGGATCCTTCCACATGTTCATGACCTTTTATTTCATCTGGTATTTTTCCAAGACTTTTTAAAGTTGCATATTCCTGTTGAAGACTTACGGGAACAACATGTCCATAGGGTTTTGATGCATCAGCATATTCTACTAAATCTTCAACATACGGCATTACATGCCATCCTTGAACAGCACCCTTCACATCTTCATGATGAACGGGTGCTTTAGCATGGTGTTCTTCCGGTTCTTCATGTTCTTCATGTTCTTCATGTCCTTCATGTTCTTCATGTTCTTCATGTTCTTCATGTTCTTCCTCAACTGCTTTTAAATCCTTCATACCTTCAACATCCGTACATTGTGAAATAACAACTAGAAAAACAAGTATTAATAGTAAAATATAAATATCTTCCATTTATAAATATATAATATAAAATTTTTTAAAAAAATATATAAATTAATAATTAATAAATTAATAATTATAGATATTCAAGGTCCTCTAATTTCCAATATTCAAAAGTGTTTGATATTGGTCTTTTTATGATAAATGGAATTTTTTTCTGTCTTAATTCTTCCATAGCAATTTCATAAATAGATTCGTATGATTCTGGATTTTTTAAAAATGAAAATGAACCATTTGCTAATTGTTGTGTCCTTTCAGATATTATTTTTGTTTTTTCGAATTTATTTAATACTGGTCGTGTTATATTTTTTTTCTTTAGTTTTTCATAATTTGTATTGAATGATGATAAATCTTCAATAAGAATATCTGAATTTATTAAATCTTTATTAAAAAACTTACCATTTTCACTATCACTATCATCAACTGTTTCTTCATCACTACCACCACCCATTAATATATTATCATTATCATTTTCATTTTCATTTTCATTTTCATTATCATCTGAAAAACTATTATATTCCTCATCAGACATATTAAATTTTATTAGTAACTAATATTTAAATAATTTCAAATTTTTTTTAATTTTTCCATTTTTGATCACAGTATTTACAAATATATAAATATTTCATTGAATTCTCATCATATTTTATATATAAAATATCACAAGGTTTATTTTCTTTAATTGAAATACATTCATTATTTGGACACTTAATATTTGGATTGTTTTTTATAGATGGTAATGTAACATCATTTTTAAGATATACATTTTGATTAATTGTTTCACTTAAATCAATATCTGTCGTATTTGTATATATACATTTATTTTCATTATATTTTTCAGAATTTCCACATACTTTACATCCTAAATATAAAGAATGATCATCTTCATTTGAATAAAGAAACATTAAATTATCACATTTTCCACAAAAATTTACTTCCATTATAGTAATTTATATATATAAAATAATATATATATATTATCAAATTTTAAGTTAAATAGTTTCATAACATTCCATAAATTTCTCATATAATTGATTATATTCTAATTTAGTTGATATTCTATAAAAAGGGACATGTATTATAATTGATTTTTTATTTTTTAATTTTTCTATTTTTTCTTTTAAGAAATCTTTATTTTTATGAAATTCTTTTTTCATATCAGGTATAAATATTTCAAAACCATCGGGAACATCTTGAATATTTTTTAATAATAATGTATTTAATGAATCATATTGAATTACTTCATTGTAATAATCATTCATTTTTGAAAAATTTGTTTCATTCCCAGGTTCATGATGTAATGGATTTTTATCTAATAATGATTGTATTGATAATAAAACAGTTGTAATATCCATTACAGTTGTCCATTTAGGTCCATTCCATGTTCCTAAAATAGATAAACATACTTTACCAAATCCACTTGAATGATGACCAACATATAAATTTGGATGAATTCTTATTTTATTCCTTGAAACATAACTTAAATCTGGAGGTGAAAATGGATAGTTCTTAGGAAATGTAATATTAAAAAATAAAAAACTACCTTCATATAATGAATCTTTAGGACCAACTATACATGCTTTTGCTATATGTAAATTTTCTTCATCAAAATTTATATAAATTCCAAGAGAATTTAAATTCAATTCTGATACAGCTCTGATATCTTTATTTAAAATCCTTTTTAATGAACTCATTTTATCCTATTATCTAAGATATAATTTTAAATAATTAAATTTGAAATTTGAAAATTAATTTAAGAAAAAAATATTAAATATGGATAATATGATTTATGGAAAATTGAATACTTTTCTACAAAAATTCCAAAAAAAAGAAAATAAAAAACATACCCATACTATTTATGGAGGTGAACATGGTGGTTCTTATACAATCCCCAAGGAAAACCTTGATGAATTTTATGTATTAGTTACGAAAGCATTATTTCGTAATCTAAATGATCTTTCATTAGTAGAAAAACTTCAACCAATTTGTCCATTAGTCATTGACCTTGATTTTAAATATAAAGATGAGATTACTGAACGTCAGTATAATCAAGGTTTTATAAATGATATTATAAAAAATATATTTGAAACAATTAATGAATTATATATTGTTGAAGAAAGTAAACAAGTATGTTGGGTAATGGAAAAAAATAATTATCTTCCAGCCCCTCAAAAAAATTATGAATCCAAAGATGGATTACATTTCTTATTTCCCTATATAGTTGCTGAAAAATCAACTTATCTTACCTTACGTGAAGAATTACTTAATATGGATATTAATGAATTATTCACAAAAAATGATTGTAAACCACCTTCCAATGATATTGAAGAAATTATTGATGAAAAAATCTATAAAGGTGGTAATTGGTTTATTTATGGTTCAGGTAAACCCAATGAAATTAAATATAAATTAACAACCATTCTTAAATTTTCTAATCAATCATTACATGAATTACCCATTGATTTATATCTTAAAAATCCTGTTGAAATTGTAAAAATGAATAGTGTAAGTAAACACACCGAAGTAACAGTTGGATATAATGAATGCTTGGAAAACAAACTTAAACAGAAACCACTCAAAAATAGTATATCGGTGGAAAGTATTGAAGCCATGATTGATTATAATAACCCAGAAACTCTCTTAACTAAAACTCAAAAATATGATTTAGAAATAGCAAAAAACCTGGTTGATTGTTTATCAGTTGAAAGAGCAAGTGATTGTAAAACATGGATAGATGTTGGTTATTGTTTACATAGTATTAATCCTAAAACAATGCTCCCTTATTGGATTTCATTTAGTAAAAAATGGCCCATGTATATGAATGATGATGAATGTAAAAAGCAATGGGATTATATGGATAAAAGTAACAATCGTGATTATAAAATAGGAACTCTTTATTATTGGGCGAAAAATGATAATTTTGAATTTTATAAAAATGTTTTAAAAGAATCATTAGAAGGATTAATTAAAATAAGTATTAAAGGTGATAAAACAACTGGAGCCCATGCCGATGTAGCCAATGTAGTTTATCATTATTTTAAAAATTATTTTCGTTGTGCGGGATTAAAAGATCGTAATTGGTATTATTGGAATGAACTTATGGGGGGTAAATGGGAGGTTACAGAACAAGGTCATATTTTACGTAAACGATTATCCGGAGAAATTGTTGATTTATATACATATTGGCAAGGAAAATATCAAAATCAGTTAACTCCATTAGATGAAGAAGATGAATTATATCAAATCTTAAATAATCGTGTTAAGAATATTTGTAAAGTTATTATTAAATTAAAAGACTCATCTTATAAAGATAATATTATGAAAGAATGTAAAGAACTATTTTATGATAAAGACTTTACAGAAAATTTAAATGATAAAAAAAATATTATTGGTTTTGAAAATGGTGTATATGATCTTGATAAATCGATATTTCGTGAAGGATTACCTGAAGATTATATTAGTTTATCATGTGGATTAATTATTCCAGTCACAAAAGAACGTTTACCAATGAAGATTGATGATATTATTCAAGAAAGTAAACATATTAATGATTATGATGAATTAAGTGATGGATTAAATGACTTTTTAAATAAGGTTTTCCCTATTCCTAAAGTAAAAGAATATATATTACGTTTCTTATCCAGTTGTTTATCGGGTGAGATCCGTGAAGAGAAATTTAGATTTTGGACAGGTAAGGGTGGTAATGGGAAATCAAAATTAGTTGAATTAATTGATTTTGCCTTTGGAGATTATAGTCGTTCGATGGATGTAGCTTATTTAACAACCAAACGTGGTTCATCATCTGCAGCATCTCCAGAACTAGAAAGTGTGAAACATGCTCGTTTTGTATCTATGTCTGAACCTGAGAAAACAGATGAAATTTATGTGGGTAAGTTAAAACAAATGACCGGTGGTGATAAAATGACGACCCGTGGTTTATTCAAAGAAACATCTCAATTTAAACCTCAATTCAAAATGATTCTTATGTGTAATGATTTACCTAAATTAGCGGGCAATGATGGGGGTATTTGGAGACGTATTGAAGTTGTAAATTATATTTCAACATTCACAGATAAACCACGTCCATGTGAGGCAGACCCTTATCAATATTTTGCGGATGAACAATTATCAGCGAAATTAGAGCAATGGAAATTATTATTTATGATTCAATTACTCAATAAATATAGAGATTATAATAAATTACCAGAAGATGGTGGGGGTACACAGCCACCTCCAGAAGTCAAAGAAGCCACGGCTATCTATCGTAGTGCCAATGATATTATTGCTAATTGGATGGAAGATAGTGTTGAGGAATCAAATACAGTAACACCTTTTGATGATTTATTCTCCGCTTGGGAACGTTGGTGTGATGAAGAAGGTTATACCAATAAACAAAGACCCGAAAAAAAAGAAATAAAAGAATATCTTAAAAAGATGCAAGAAAAAACCATGGCAGGACCAGGTATCTATGGAAAGAAAGCGGTGGATGACTGTCCTAATGGAACTAAAAATAAGCCGAAATTTAATTTCACAATTATTGATGATTAAAAAAAAGTATGTCCTTATAATATTAATTTTCTAATGATATATATTTTACGTAAACATTGAACAGAACAGAGGGATAGCTATTTCTTCATAAGGTGTATTTTTTTTGTATCCTTTCTTTAATGCTTCACGTTCCATGGTGTCATGGGCCGTTGTCAAAAGATCCCCAACATATGAGTGAAGATGTAACCAACCAATACTTGCAGCTGGGAACACATGAAATGAATGCTTTGTTGAATTAATTAGATTTTCTTCATCTGATTCAATTACAGGAAAATTGTATTTTTCAGTTGATTTTAAACATTTAGGTGAAATATCTTTATGAACATCAATCATTTGAGATATTTGTGTTCCATCTTTCATTACAACATTTCCTGTTTGTAAATAAAGCCATTTGAGGGACCCTATCATTTTATCATCTCCATAAATTAAGATTGAAACAGCTTTTTGACCTAATTCTTTCATTTCATTAAGCAATACATGATGTTCCTTTGAAAGAGTACAAGCATTATAAATCCTTACTTTCTTAGGAATTGTAATAACATGAATCAAAGACATAAGAGAACTTTTTCCACCAATTTCCTCGCGAACAGGATTCATAGTATTAATTGTATTTCCATCACGAAAACCCGCTGGGATAAAAGAAACACAGTTTTCCGATTCAGCAATCATAGTTCCACCTTTTTTGAAAGTTTTTGTCATATCCAAGAATTGGAAAATTGGTTTACCCTTTACAGTTCCAGGGGCAAATACTGTCTTTCCATTTTCTTCCCATGAAATAGTATCTGTTTCACCTTTTTCCCATTGATTCACGGCACGGTTAAGGTTTTCATTTTCAGAGTATGACATATTTTATACTTATTTTATTTACTGATCATAACAATTAAATTTTCAAATTTAAAAAGCTTGATAATTATTTAAAAAAACAAAACAAAATATACATAAAATCATGTCATACTTTCAAACTTCACAATCCGGAAAATCTCGTGTCAACAAGGTAAGGCATGCTGAAATGAAAATTATAAGTCAAAAGAAAAAAACAAAGAATCCTTCATCTTTTGAAAAGTTACGTGATCTTCAATATGAATTATTTAAAGAGGGATTTGAATTAGATGAATATAAGAAATATGTTCAGGAAAAAATTAATGATGATAAATTCCATTACAAGCGTGTATCTCAAGAAGAGATTAATAAGTTATACGAAAATTTTGAACGATTAATTCAAAAGGAAACTAATAAATATAATGAAATTGGTGATGAAAAGCAGTTTAATCGTAAACAGCGTAAGATGTTCCGTAAAAAAAGAAAGCGAGTTATGGATGAAAAGAAAGAAGAATTAATTTCTGAATTATTTAAGAAATTAGTATCATCGAATACGGTTCCATCAAAGGTAATTAATTTACATAATCCTGTTGCAAGTGAATGGAACCATACAAAAAAATGTATATTCATGGGTAGTTCATATTTAATAGAACAAGACAGGAAGTGGGCTAAGATCTATAATACAATTGAATCAATGAATAGAGCACATATTTTAGGATGTCATAATCATGATACTATGAATCAATATGTATATGCGTATTAAAGTGTTTATTTAATGTATCATAACCAATTTGTATAATATTTTTTTTTTGTTCATATGAAAGATTAAAGTCTGTCATGGTAACATTTGTTTCAATATAAATAATCCTGTGATCTATGGTATCTGTATTATTTACTATACTTAATTTTATGATACTTTTTATATAATCATATATTGTCAATATATCATTTATTTTTTTATCTTTATTTGAAACATTCATTGCAAGAAAATTATCGGATGTATTTATATCAATAGGAAAATTATGTAATGTTCCACCATCAATATAATATTCATTTTTATAAATAATGGGTCTAAATAATAATGGAATACATGTTGTCATTTGAAGAGCCGTTGTTAATGGTATATCTGGATGTGTTATATGGGATAAATATTCTTCTTTACCTTTTGTAAGATTAATAACTTTAATAGATAATTCAATATTATTCAATTCATATAATTGTTTAAGAGTTAATGTAATTTGTAGATTTTTTTTTTCAAGGAATATTTCAGTAACATGGCAAAAATGATCATTATTATACATACCATATTCCATTATTAAATTATTCAATAACTTTTTTTCATCTGATATAATATTTTCAAAATCATATTTACAAAAAAAATTATTTGTTTCTTTAATTGAGTAACCCACTAATAATGGAATGATAAATATTAATGATCCAGATACACATATTATTTTTTTAATATTTTTAAGATTTTTATCTACATAATTATGTTCCATTAAATAAGATAAACCACCTAGAAATGATAAACATTTTACACCTCCACCAGAAAATATTAAAGTATCAATATTCATTTTTGTTAATAAAAAATATTTTTTATATATTATTTAAATTATGAGTTCTTTAAATATCAATGATTTATACAAAACAATACATGATAAAAATATTAAACGATTAGAAAAATTTGATAGTATATTACAACAAGTTCATAAAAGAATTGTAAATACTTCAAAATCGGAAAAAACATATTGTTTTTTTCATATACCTGAATTTATTATAGGTGTTCCGTTATATAATATTGATGATCTTAAGAATTACATTATAAATTCTTTAAAAAAAAATGGTTTTAAGATTATGTATATGGAACCCAATTGGTTATTTATTTCATGGGAAGTAAATAAATCTTCTTCAAGTCAACATCTTAAACAAGAAAGGAAAAAAAAAGAAAAAAGTGATTATAAATTGGTAGATGAATATAAACCATCCGGTGGATTAATTTATAATTCTCATGATATGCAATCTATGAAAGATAAAACAGCTAATTTATTATAATTGATCTACAATACTTAATTTAACAAAAATATCCCCCATACCACCTTGTAAATCATTAGGCAATGTATTTAATCTTTCTTTACATATGTTATTTACATTTTCAAGTAATTTTTTATGTTTTGATTTTTTATATAGTTTGGCATCATGTAAAATAGCAATAATTAATCTTCCAGATTTTGTATGTATTCCATTATTTGTTTTTTTATTTATACATTTATAACTAGATATTTCATCAGGTATTTTTTCTTCATATTTACAAGGATCATTAATTGTTAAAACAGTATGTTTAAATGAACCATCTTTTAATTTAATTGTAAAATCCTCTGCTATTGTATATTTCATAATATCACAAATACATGGCCAACAACAACGATAATATTTCCCAATATATTCTTTTTTATTTTTGTTTTTTACTTTAATATAATCATATGTATCTCCACGTTTAGGATCAATTGGAGAACCACTTACCCCACAATAATATGTATTATATAATAAATAATTTTCTTTTGTTAATTTATCTTTCATATTGTAAATATGATGGAAAAATTGTGATCCTCCGGCATTACGATTATTATCCGGAAAAATAGTTGTAAAATCATCCATTAAACTTTTAAATGAAACTGGTTTATCTTTTTTTAGAGTATATAAATGACAATAAAGATAAATACAAAATACCAATAATAATAATATATATTTCATATTTTTTAGAATCATATATTATATATTATATAATATATATTTGTATGAAAAATTGTTGTAAACATAAAAAAAAAGATAAACATTGTGTGAGAAAAAGTGATAAAAAAATTTTTAAATTACCTCGTAAATTCAGTAAACAAAAATGTAAAAAACCGAAAGGTTTTACAATGAAAAGCTCATGTGCCCCTTATAAAGATTGCTATAAAAAAGGAGGAGGATTTACAAAAAATATGAATGGAAAACCATTACAAGTATGTTCTAAAAATCCATTAACCGGATATTATCGTAATGGATATTGTGAAACAGGTCCTGATGACATGGGAACTCACACAGTATGTTCAAAAATGAATAAAAATTTTTTAGATTATACAAAATCAAAAAATAACGATTTATCATCTGTTGTTAAGCCTGGACAAAAATGGTGTTTATGTGAATATAGGTGGAATGAAGCATATAAAGATGGTAAAGCGCCATCAGTTATAAAAAAAGCAACAAATAATCTCACAAAATCAAATATAAAACAAAATATTCGTAAACATTCACAAAGAAAAACAAATAAGCGAAGCAATCATAAAAAAAAAACAAATAAAAAAAAACAATTCTTTTTTAATCCAAATAATCCAAAAAAATCATTTGATGTTTATATAGATAAAGACCCTTCAGATACAATTCATATAAAATATACAACGATTGATGATGTAAAACATACGATTAAAAAATTAGAAAAATTATATAAAACAAATAAATATTCTCATAAACGAATTTGGCAAGTAGCTATGATTATGAAAGTAAGGTTAGGTGTTTTAAAAGATAAAAAAAAACAA
>MDSW01098067.1_pt1 | contig 15896 bp, 4 predicted proteins | sample 811171 | NCBI WGS metagenome assembly MDSW01 (sample SAMN05326641, study PRJNA326480) | marine metagenome | isolation source: seawater | place: Atlantic Ocean: North West | collected 2012
CAGGTGCCGCTGAGGAGGGAGGGTGGGCGGGGGAGGAGGAGGGGGTGAGCGAGCGAAGGCGAAGGGTGGGGGGGGGGGGGGGGGGGGCGTCTCGAGGGGGACGCGCGCGCGTCGTCTTCTTTTTTTTTTTTTCCGCGGAGGTGCGAGATCTCGACCGCGAAGACGCTCGCGGCGCGTCGCCGGGGACGCGCGCGCGCGCGGAGCTCCGGGACGAGTCGTGCGCGCTCGCGGGACGGGGCGGCGTCGCGAGCGGGGCCTCGCCGTCCGCCGTGAGCCGTAACACCCGAGCGGAAAACGGGCCCGGGGGCGGCCCATTTTCTTCTCCTCCAGAGACACATTTCGCGGGGAAAAAACGACGCGTCGCGCTCGAGGGAGGGCGCGAGCGGACGCGACGGCGCACCTGAGGTCCGGGCGGGGGTCGAACTCGCCCCCGCCGGGGTCCATCATTTCCATCGCCATCGCTCGCGACGGTGCGGCGCGCGGCGACCTCGGTGTGAGCTTTCGATGAGCCGAGCGATGACTGGGGGGTGTATAGGCTGGAATACAAGCTAAACAGTCGCTCGTGGGCCCCAATCTGGTATCGGCCATTTTCTGACGACCCGGCGCGCGCGCGGGAGGTGCCCACTACGCGATACCCTCGTTTCCTCCGAGGCCTCGCTCCCCATCCTCGCTCGCGAGGCGGGGCGCCGGGTTCGCGCGCGCGGCCCGCCCCCCTGGCCGCGATGGCGCCGGGGGAGCGGACGCGGCTGGACGTGGTGCAGCGCGTCCCCGGCGGCCCCACGGGCGCGCTCGCGACGCTTCCACACGCGTGGGAGGCGCGCGAGGGTGGGACGCCCGCGTCTCTCGCCTCGGCGCACGTCGCGTACCCGTCCGGCGACGCCGTCGTGATCCTCGAGGTTCTCGACGGCGCGCTCGCGCCCGGGGACGCGCACGTCGTCCGCCCCGCGTCCGCGCGCGGCGCTGAGCCCCCCGACGACGCGACGTGCTCGTTTGTCGCGTGGGCTCCCGGGGATGCGCGCCGAGGCGTCGTCGCGTTCGGTCGAGGCGCCGAGCTGCACGTCTACGCCCCCCCCGCGACGGACCTCGCGGCGTCGGACGACGCGAGCGCGCGGGCCTCCACGGACCCGGCGACCGCGGACGGCGCCGGCGCGACCGAGAGGCGACCCGCGTTCACGCCGACGGACCGCGTCCCGCTCGACGCGGCGGCGACAAGCGCGGCGTGGACGACGGACGGCGAGGCATTAGTTGTCGCCGCCGCGTCCTGCCGCGTCGGTCTGTGGCGCCGAGCCGACCGAACCCTCGCGCCGCTCGGCCGCGCCGCCGCGCCGCAGACCCTCGTCGCCGCGGGCGCGGGCCTGGGCTTCGCCCACGCGACCGCCGCGAGAGGCTCGAGGGACGTCTATCTCTGGAGGCGCGGCGGCGCGTCGGAGGCGGACTCGTCGGAGACGCCGCCCTCCGCCGCGCTGACGCACCCTTCGCCCGTGACGCACGCGCGGTGGCGCGAGCCGCGCGTCGGGGACGACCCGGACCTCGACGCGGCGCTCGTGACGGTGGCGGCGGACGGCGCCGCGCGCGTGTGGATCGCCGCCCCGGCCGCGTTCCGGGGCGGGGCGGCGAAAAAGCGAAGAACCCGCCCGGGCGCGGCGCCGCGGATGATTCTCGCCGTCGCGCTCCAGGCGGAATCCCCCCGCGGCGACGGCGCCGCGAACCTCCTCGCCGCGCACTGGGCGTCCTGGTCGCCGCGGCGGCGGACCCGAGCGGCGGGGCCCGAGGCGGCGGGGAAGGCGGAGGACGGCCGGGATTGGATCGTCGCGCTCGGCGACGACGGCGCGGCGTGGGCGTGGACGCTCTCGGGGGCGGCGCCGGGATCGGGCGCGAGCGCCGGCGGCGGCGCGTTCGGCGCGGGGACTCTCCGCGCGTACGCCGCGCCGAGGGCGCACCTCTGGCGCCGATCGACGATGCGGCGCCGCGCCGGGGACCGGGGCGGGGTCGGGAGGGGGGTGGCGTTCGAGCCGACGTCGTTCGCGTCGCGGGCGGGGGACGCGCGAGGCGCGGGCGATCGACCGCCGACGCTTCGAGTGTTCGCCGCGTCGCGCGACGGCGGACTCGCGCACGCGGACGTGAACCTCGATCGCCGCGAAGACGAGGAGCGCGCGGAGGACGGGTGGGACGCGGTGGACGCGCGGCGGAGGGGCGCGATCGAAGACGACGATCTGAAGGTCGCCGAAGGGTCTTCGGGTTCGGGTTCGGGTTCGGGGGAGGTTCCGTTCGCGGCGTTTCGAGGGCACGCGTCGCCGATTTCGCGCTTCGCGTCGTTCGCGTCCGACGCGTCGCTCGTGGCCACCGTCGACGCCTCCGGCGAGACGCGCGCGTGGCGATGGGACGCGGCCCGTCGCCGCCTCGACCCCGCGCGACTCCCCCCGGGTCCGAGCGGTCCGAGCGGCGCGGCGATCGCGGAGGGCTCGGAGCCGCCGCCTTCGGACGCCGACCGCTCGGAGCCCGCGAGCGCGCGGTTCGACCTCGGGGGCGGACGCGTCGCGCGCGCCGCCTTCGCGGACGGCGTCGCGTCCGCGGTCGCGCTCGAGACCCCGGGCGGGCGGTGGACCTCGGTCGCGGCGTCCGCCCCGGGCGCCGAGATTTTCTTCCCGCACCCGGGAGGTGGCGACGACGCGACCGGTATCGAAACCGAGAGGCGGGACGTTCGCGCGACTTCGGCGGATTGGAACCGGCTCCCGACCGTCGCCGTCGCGTGGACGCCGGACGGCGCGGCGATCGTCGCGGCGCGGGGCGCGGAGCTCGCGGTTCTCGCGCCGTCCTCGAGGGCGGCGTCCGTCGCGGCGCTCGCCGCGCGCGCGTCCGAGGCGGCGCCCTCGTACCACCCGGCGCGGCTCGCGCGGTGGATCCTCGAGGGCCGCGTCGGAAGAGCGCGCCGCGCCGTCAGGGCCGCCGTCGCCGCGCTCCTCCGCCCGGGGGAAAGCCTCGCCGAGTCGATGGACGCCACAATCGCGTCGCTCCTTCTGGAGGGGGACGAGGAGGAGCTTCGGGACGACCGACCCCGGGATCCCTCGGCGTCGGCGGGATCCCCGGTCCCCTCCTCTGGATCCCCGACCCCCGAGGGTCCGCCCCGAGCCTCCCCTCCGCTCGTCCCGGAGTTCGACGCGAGCGCCTTCGGCGCGTTCGGGGGCGGGGCCTTCCCCTCCGCGAGCGCGAGCGGCGCGAGCGCCGCCGCGAACGGCCTATTCGCCCCCGCAAGCTCCGTCGCCGCGCGCACCCCCGCGCGGTTCGCGTTCGGGCAGGACCTAGACGTCGCCGCGGGGGGCTCACCGTCGCCGTCGCCGTCGCCGTCGCCGTCGCCGCGGGGGCCCGTTTCGAAGGACTCGGCGGCGAATGACTCGGCCGCGCGCTTCGCGGCGGACGAGGCTCGCGCGTGCGCGGAGACTCTCGGCGGTCCCGCGGGCGCGCGCCTCCCCGGGCTGACCCCCTCGGACCGCGTGCGCCTTCTCGGCGCGCTGGACGCGCTGAGGGACGCGGACGCGTACGCGGCGCTCGCGAAGGAGATGCGTTCCGCCGAGGGGGGGGGGGAGAAGGGCGCGTCTCCCGACGCCGCGTGTCGGCGCTTCGCGGCACTTCGGAGCTTCCGCGCGGCGCGCGATCGCAGGAGGCTCAGGAGGAACGCCGCGGGGGAGCCCGGCGAGGGGGCGTCCCACGTCTCGGGGGGATGCGCCCCGATGCACTCGGAGGCGCTCGCGTGGGCGCTTCAGAGCGACGCGCAGGAGGCTCTTCTCGCGGCGTCCGGTCTCGGTCTCGGCGGCGCGGGCGGCGGCGCGGGCGCGGGCGCGGGCGCGGGCTCGGCGGGATTTTCGCCGCGTCCGACGAGCGGCGCGCGGTGGTCGGCGGTGAGGGACTCGATGGCGCCGCTCTGGCTCCGCTCCGACGCCGCTCTGAGGGCGCTCGCGGACGCCTCCGCGCGCGCCGAGTTCGCGGCGACGAGGGACCCCGCCGGGGACTCGCCGTGCGCGCTTTTGTTCGTGAGCCTCGGGCGCGTCGGCGTCTTGAGCGGCTTGTGTCGCGCCGCGCGGGACCCGAAGCTGGCGGACTTTTTCGCGCGCGATTTTTCGCTGGCGAAGAATCAACACGCGGCGCTGAAGAACGCGTACGCGCTGCTGTCGAAGCGCAGGCACGCGCTGGCGGCGGTGTTTTTCGTGCTCGCGGGGCAGCCGGAGGACGCGGCGGCGCTCGTGTGGAAGCACCTCGGGGACCTCCCGCTCGCCGTCGCCGTCGCGAGGCTCGCGGGGAGTCCGGCGGAGTCCGACGACGACGACGGCGCGCGACAGACGGGCGCGCACCCACCGCCCGCGCGTTCTTCGCCCGCCGCGCACTTCTCGGGCGACGACGGCACGCTCGACGCGGACGCGTTCGCCGCGTTCGCCGCCCCGAGAACCCCCGAGCGCGAGCGGGCGAAAAGCGCGGAGGAGCCCCGAGGCGAAAAGGAGCCCCGAGGAGAAAAAACGCCCGAAGGAGAAGAAGGGTCCGCTGCCGAGACCGACACCGACACCGACACCGAGACGACGCCCGCGTCGGCGCCGCGCGCGCCGCCGCTCCCGGGGGCGCTCCCGCCCTCGGCGCGAGCGTTCCTCCTCCGCGAGGTCATCCCCGCGATTCGCGACGCGGGAGGAGATCGCGATCGCGGCGCCTCCGCGGGGATGACCGCCGGCGACGAGCGCGAGGCGGTCTGGACGGCGGCGGCGCTCCGGTGGGCGTGCGGGGACGGCGCCGCGTGCGTCGCCGCGCTCGCGTCCCTCGCGACGGGAGCGGGCGCGGGCGCGAACCAGCATCCCCAGCAGCATCCCCATCGCGCGAGTGTGAGTATTCCCCACCTGGACTCGGCGCTCTCCGCCGCGGACCTGTGCGCGTTCGCGTCGCGCCGCGCCGCGCTCCGCGCCTCGGCGCCGGTGCTGGCGGAGGCGTTGAAAGCGGCGGCGGCGGACGCGGCCATTACGCTCGCGCTCGCGCTGGAGGCGGAGGGCGCGCCCCTGGACGCTCTGGAGCGGCTCCCGCCGAGCGCGTCCGAGGCGACGACCGCGCGGCTCGCCGCCGCCGCGCTCGCGCCGGAGGCGGCGCGAGGAGACGGCGCGTCCGTCGACGCGTCGCTCGAGGCGCTTCGGTTCTTCGCCGCGCCGCCGCTCCCCGAGGCGGCGGTCCGAGCGTCGCTCGCGAGGAGGCGCGTCGTCCTCGACGCGGAGGCGGCGATCATCCGGGGGTTCGGTCGCGAGTCGTCCGGGAAAGACGACGCGGGTGAGACGGAATCGGGCGCGGCATCGGGAGACGGACCCGGACCCGGACTCGCCGCTTCGCCCGGCTCGCCGCCGTCCCCTTTCGCGTTTTCGGCGTTTTCCCCTCATTTCGGCGGCGTCGCGCGCCTCGCGCGGCTCTCCGCCGGCACGGACACGGACGCGTCCTCCGCCCCGGAGACGCCGACCAGCCCCCCGGACACGCCGGGGAGCGCGCCGTTCCTCCAGTCAAGCGGGTTCGACGTGCTCGTGCCCGGCTTCGGGCCGAGCGCGCCGCCCGCCGCCGAGAGAGAGAGGGCGGCGGCGGCATCCGGCGGGTTCGCCGGCGACGCGCGCGTCGGGGCGGGGACCGAACCCGCCTCGAGTCGCCGCCGCCGCGCGTTGCGCGCGCCCGTGGAGATCGCGCGGCTCGCCGCGGACGCGTTCTACGGCGTGTGCGTCAACCCGGCGGCGCCGCGCGAGCTCGGCCTCGCCGCGGTCAGGCGCGGGTTGGTCGTCGCCGACCTCGGGCGCCTCGAGGCGCGGGGCGGCGCGAGCCCGCGGCGCTCCCTGGACGGGCGGCGGCGAACCTCTGAGGACCGCGGCCGCGGCGGGTCTTCCGCCTCGAACGCGCGGAGGGCGCTGGAGGTGGCGCACGCGCCGAGGGGCGAGGCGCGCGCGTGGGCGCCTCGCGACGGAGGGTTCATCGCGAGGGCGCCTCGCGACGGGGAGGCGCCGTGGCCCCGGGAGGCGTGGTGGCGCGCGCCGCGGATCGGCGGCGGCGGCGCCCCTCGAGGCGGGTCCTCTCGAGGCGCGGAGGCGGCGCCGGCGTCGGCGTCGGACGTCGTCGCGCGGTGCGTCGAGGCGCACCCGACGCAGCCTCTGTTCCTCGCGGGGACCGCGTCCGGGTCGCTGGTGCTGTGGCGGTTCGGCCCCGAGTCCGCGCGCGACGGCTTCGTCGCCGCCTTCGACGTCGACGCTCGCGAGTCGCCCGACGAACCCTCGCGCCCGCGCTCGAGGCACGCCGAGGTTCGCGCGGCGTGTTGGTCTCCTCGCGGCGCGCGGTTCGCGGCGGGGACGTCGGCGGGGGCGCTCGCGCTCTGGCGCGCGGACGCGGACCCCCTCGACGCGCGCGGCGGCGGCGCCGCGCCCGTCGCCTTCCGCGCCGCGCCTCGGCCGGACGCGCGCGTGGAGGCGGCGGCGTTTCTCTCCCCGGCGGTCGTCGCCGCCGCCGGGTCGCGGCTGGCGCACGCGGACGGCGGCGGGAACGACGCCGGGTCCGTCGTCGCGTGGGACACGCTCGCGCCGCCCCGGTCCGCGCCCGCGGCGGCCGTCGCCGCGCACGAGGGCGGCGCCACCGCGCTCGTCGCCCTCGGAGGAAGCGACGGGACGGCGGCGACACCGGGTCACTCCGCGGGCGCCGCGCCGTGGCCCGTCATCGCCACGGGGGGGAGGGCCGGGGACGTCGCCGCGCACGATCTGCGCATGCTCGGGGGCCGCGCCGGCGGGACCGTGCTGTGGCGCGCCCGACCCGACGGCGGAGGCGGCGGGGGGGAGGGCGCCGACGCGGGGCCGCGCGGCGCGGGGGCCGCGGGGGGCGAAGGCGGCGCGCTCGCCGCGCTCGGGGGCGAAGGCGGCGGCGCGGCGGCGGTGAAGTCGCTCGCGCTCGTGGGGGGCGGGGGGGTGGGGGGCTTAGGGGGCGAGCGGGTGCTCGTCTCCGGGTGTAAGGACGGCGACCTGCGGGTGTGGAGCGCGGCGTCCGGGGCGCTCTTGCAGACTGTCGCGGGCGCGCACGAGCGGCACACGTTCTTAGCGCCGCGGGGCGGAGGGCGGAACGTGTTGCAGGTCGGGGTGGCGAAGATCGTGCCCCTCGACGGCGGCGCGCTGACGTGCGGCGGGGACGGCACGGTGAAGCTCTTCAGACTCGCACCGGACGCGCGCGAACGCCGAGCCGAACGCGTTCCGTAGCGAGTTCGTAGCTGTATACGAGGGATGAGTTCGTAGCTACCGAGGGATGAGATTTCGTAGGGGGGATAGATACACCAAGTCACCTGAGCGGCGTTTCGATTTCCGTCGCGAAACAGAAGAGAGTCCTATACGTCGCCGGCGCCCCTCCGCTCGTCGCTTGCGCGCCTCATCCTCGCGCTTTCGCCTCGCCCTCCCGCTCCTCCCGTTCCTTCGCGCCCCGGCCCCCGCCCTCGCCCTCCCCGCCCCCTCTCAAACCCTCAGGAGTCTCTCCCTGCTCCCCGCCCCCCGCGACGATCTGGTACGCGCTCCCGACGTGCCTGACGGCGCGCGCGTCGTGCCCCGCGTTCCCGAACACGAAATCCAGCACGTTGAGGTACTTGCTCCGGAACACGTCCCGCTCCTCGGCGTAGCACCGCATGATGACGGCGCTGGCGAGCGCGAAGAGCGCGACGTCGAACCGCCACCGCGCGACGACGTGAGACCCGCCGCTCGACGACCCGCCGCGGGCGGCGTCCCCGGCCGCGACCAGCGCCGCCGCCTCCACCGCGCGGCTGGCGCAGTACACGCCCAACTCGCGTCGCCGACTCGGCTTCTCGATCAAGCTCGCGAGCCCCGCGAAGGGGACGCCGAGCACTATGTGCCAGGGCGCGAGCGACCCGGTGAGCGCCGCGAGGAGCTCCGGGCCGAGCCACGCGACGGCGCAGTACGCGCTCAGGAACGCGCTCGAGCGCGCCGCGCCCAGAAGCGCGCGCCGCGCCACCCCGACGCCGAAGGCGGACGATTCCGCGAGGCGGCGGCGGTGCAGCACGACCGCGGGCACGAGGTAGATCGGGAGGTTCACCGCGAACGAGCGAGGGAGAGAGGCGAACAGGAAGCGGACGAAGTGCTCCGCCGCGCCGACGCCGGGGTGAAGCGCCGCGCGGAACAGACGCGCGCCGCCCCGTTTCGGATTCGACGAGCCTCCCGTCGCCGACGCCTCCCGGGAGCCGGCGCGCGTCTCGTTCAACGCGATGAGCGCCGCGATCTCGCGCCCGGCGCGCGCGTCGTTCGCGTACAGGTCGCTCGCGGCGCTTCGTAGGACGTCGGCGGTCTCGGCGCCGGTTCTCGCGCGGCACATCGCGCCGACGGCTCTGTAGTGCGCGACGGTTTTCCCGCCGTGGACGTCGAGGAACTTGGCGTACGCGCCGCGAATGGCGTCGGGCTTAAGGATGAAGCAGCTCAGGATGACCGTCGCGGAGGCGCACATGGACGCGACGTCGGCGTGGTCGGAGGCGAAGGGCGCGAGCAAGAAGCGCGCGAGCGAGTCGCGCGGGAGGGCGTCGCGGCGCTTTAAGGCGCACCGGGCCAACAACACGAGGCTCCGCAGCCAGACGTACGTCGCGAGCGCGGAGTGCCGCGGGCCCGCCGCGGGGGCGAGCGCGCGTGGCGCGGGATTCACGGCGCGGCGGGGGGTCGCGTCCGCGAGGAGAAGCGAGGGGGCGGCGAGCGCGCCCGCGAGCGCCGCGCGCCAGCCTTTCGTTCGCGACTTGCCGTGGACGAGCGCCAGGCTCTCGTCGACGGAGACGTACGCGCCGGCGTACACGACCAGGAACGCGGCGAATCCCGCCGTGTCCCGCGCGGCGTCGCCGAGCGCGGCGCGGCTCAGGCCGCCGCGCGCGCGCGCGCGCGAGAGGAGGGCGAAAACGTTCAGCCCGCCCTTGAGCGCGCCCCCGACCATGCCCGCGCGGAGCATCGCCGTCGCGAGCCGAGCCTTGGCGCGAGACACGTCCTCCGCGAGCGCCTCCATCGGCACCACGCCTCCGCGGGGCCGGCGAGCGGGGGCCGCCCCGACGCCCTGCAACACGCGCTCCCACGTCGAGCCGCTCCAGCTCGTCCACGAGAGCGGCGCGCCCGCGTCCGCGGCGGAGCTCGCCGAAGCGACATCCTTCCCGCCGCCGGACATCCCGACCGCGCCGCGCGGGAGGGCGGAGTGGGACCCGGGGAGCGATCGTCGTTGTTAGTCAGTCTGGTCTTCCTCTCGAGGGAACGTGTGACAACCTGGAAGTCCGGCGATCGACCCAACCGCGCGCGGTCCGGGCGCCGCGCGACGCGGAAACGAGTAGGGCGCACGCTCGCGCTCGTCCGTGATGCACGTGATATCGTCTCCGTATTAGTGAGGGTTTCTCCGTCTCCGCACGCGCGTCGTCGCCCGCGTCTCTCTCCTCCGCGTCCGTCCGTCGTCTCTCGGCGAACGCGGGCTTCGTTCACTGCTGCGTGTCCACCATCTTTTCGCGGTACTCGGCGATGTTTTCGTGCGTGAGCTTGACGAGCTCCCGGCGCTTGAGAGGCTGGCGCGTGAACGGGCACGTGTCCTTGGTGCCCTCCTGACGCAGGATCCTGCACCAGGTCTCGTACCCGGCGACGTGGCCGTAGGGCGAGATGGCGGGCTCCTCCACCTGCATCTTCGTCAGCGGGTCGACGAACCCGGGGAGCACGGGCGCCTCCTCCTCCTCCTCCTCCTCGCCGTCCTCCGTGTACTTCTTCTCCTTCCCGGCGTTGCGCCCGCTTCGCCGCGTCGTCTCGAACTTGGCGGAGCACCTGAAGTCCTTATCCTCGCGTTCCTCTTGCGTCGGCTTCGGCTTCTTCGGCTTCTTCTCCTTCTTCGGCTTGGGCGGCTTCGGCACCTTCACCGGCTTCGGCTTGGGCGGGGGTTTGGGCTTCCTGGGCTTGATGGTGACGATCTCGCTCACGCCCGTGTCCTTGTTTTTCCGCTCGAAACCCTTGTTCTTGAAGTTGAAGCGCAGCTCGCCCTTCTCATCCGTCATGTAGTTGCTGTCCTCGACCTCCCCGGACTTGATGAGGGTGCGGTAGTAGTTGCTGCACTGGTACCCCACGCGCCCGGGGATGTTCTTGGAGAAGGAGCCCCACTGGTACATCGGGTACCCGGCGCTCCCGTCCCGCACCTTCTTGAGCGTCTCCATGAAGAGCTCGTGCTCGTGATCCTTCCACTTACCCTCGCCCTGGGCCTCGCCGGGGGCGTTGAAGCGGTAGTAGTACTGGTTTTCGTTCTTCTCGCGGTTGTTCCACGCCTTCTTGCGCGCGTCGGACCAGCCCTCCATGAGGTCGTCGAGGTTGAAGGCGGGGGGCGCCGCCGCCGCCGCCGCCGCCGCCGCCGCGGGCGCGGGCGCGGGCGCCGCCTCCGGTGATGCGTTCTCTCCGCCCGAGGTCTCCCCGCCGGTCGTCGCCGCGCCGTCGTCCGAGGCGGGGTCTTCGCTCGATTCGCCGGCGTTCGGCGTCGCCGCCGCGTCGGCCGCGGCCTTCTTCGCCGCCTCCGCCGCCTGCTGCGCCGCCGCGAGCTGCGCGAGGGCGTCGTCGAGCTTGAGCCGGCCGCCGACCTTGTGCTTCTTGTTGTGGCGGACGAACTTCACGCCGAAGCGCACCTCCTGCACGGGATCGGCGTCCTCCTCCACGACATCCTCCCGCATGGGCTGGTCGAGGGCCTCGTCGTCGTCGTCGTCCCAGTCGGACTCCTCCCAGTCGGACGCCTCCTCCTCGTCCACGTCGTAGTCGTCGTGGCGCCTGGCGAGGCGCTTGCGCTTCTTCGCCAGTCGCTCCTCCACCTTCTTCCTGGCGCGCGCGGAGAGTTTGGCGGCGCGCGCCTCCTCCAGGACGAAGCGGCGGATCTTCCGCAGGAAGAAGTTGCCCTCCTCCTCGTTCGTGAGGCGGTCGCTCGCCTCGAACTCGTTGCCGTTGCAGACGCGCAGGGACATCTCAGCCTCCTTCTCGGTGAGGCCCTCGTTGGCGAGGATGAGCTCGTCCACCTTCTGCTTGAGCGTCTTCTCCTCGAACGCCTTGAACCGCGCCTGGAGCGCCTTGAGCCTGTCCTCGATGATCTTCTTCTGCTCGTCCGTGAGCTCGTTGTCGTTGTCGTCGCACGCGCCGGCCAGCAGCGGGTTGCAAGGGGCGACGTTGGAGGGAGCGACGTTCTCGTCGCTGGGCACCGGCGCCGTGGGCATCAACACGTCAGCCATGGTGGATATCGAGTCGAAGCGCGTCCGTGCCGAGGATATCGGCGCAGGCGCACGCTCGACGTGCGACGATATTCCTGCGCGAGGCGTTCGCGAGCGAGTGACCACGCTCCGTCGTGCGGCGCGCGTCTCCTACTGCCACGCGCGAGTCCTCGCGCGAGTCAATTTTAAATTTGAAAAGGGGCACCCGCGTGTGCGTGAGAGGGTGCCATTTCCGAGAAGGGGGGTGCCAACATTGGTGCTGACTCAAGAACGACCGTCTGTTTTCGTCGCGCGTTCAAAAACCACCTGTCGAGTTTTTTTGGCACTGCGACGCGTCATCCCCCGCGCGGCCCGTCGCCGCCGCGGCACTTTACCACGCGCGCGCCCACGAGCACGCGCGCGGGATTTCGAACGCGACGAGTCGTTCGCGCGCCGGCGCGAGCCGAACCCGCTCTCGAGACCCGTGGCCGCGTGCGCCGCGTCCACGCTCTCCCCCCCCCCCAAGCTTCGGTCTTCTTCCCTTGGACCGTGAGAGACGATGTCCGTCCCCCCCTCGGCGCCCTCGCTGCAGGTGGACGAGGCCGTGGATCCTTTCATGCTCGGCCTGACGTTTCACTACGTCGACGACGAGGACGCGTACACCGTCGACAAGACGGCCATCGATGAGCTCATCAAGGCCGTCCGGCGCTTCGGCGGCAGGGTCGAGCGCGAGTACGATCCCGCGTCGGTGACGCACGTCGTGCTCAAGTCCGCCTCCGAGGACGAGCACCTCCACCAGCGCGCGACGCTCGACCACAAGCGCGTCGTCACGTGGAACTGGCTCGAGGCGTGCGTCAGGGCGCGCGCGCTCGTCCCCGTGGACGACAGCGTGCTCTTCGCCCCGCCGCCCACGCTCGACGGCCACCCGGACATGAGAGACGTGCGCGTGTGCGTCACCGGGTACACGGGCGAGCGACGAAACGAGCTCATCGACATCGTCGGCAGGCTCGGGGCGGAGTACATGCGCGTCCTCGACCGCAAGTCCACGCACCTCGTGTGCTACGAGTTCGAGGGCGCGAAGTGGGCCAAGGCGAACCAGACGGGGCTCCAGCGCATCGTCTCGCACCGCTGGCTCGAGGCGTGCCTCCGGAAGTGGGAGAAAGTCCCGGAGGCGCCGTACTCGTCGCGGAGCGGCAGGGAGGAGGACGAGCTCGCCGCCGCCGCCGCGGACGACCCCGAGATCCCGGACTCGCAGGATCCCGAGGGGGGCGGCGCGCCGCCCGACTCGGAGGAGGCGCGAGCGCGAGCGGGCGCGACCGAGCGTAAGAACGCCAGCCTCGGGACGTTCGTCACCGAGCTCACCGCCGGGATGATTCCCGGAGGGGAGGCGGCGACGGTGCTCCGCGAGCGCGTCGGGGCGGAGACGCAGGAGGCGACGGACGCGCTCGCGGGCCTCGGCGCCAAGGGCGGGGGCGGGACGATGGAGCCCCCCGCGCCTCGGGCGCCCCGGGGCGCGTCGCAGTCGCAGCCCACCCCGACGGGAAAGGTCGCCGCGCCCCCGCCGGCGTGCGGGCCGATGCTGCAGAGCCCCGACTGGGACGCGCTCGAGGCGCGGCCGTCGCAGCACATCGAGCGCAGCAAGCGGGATCGGACGATGGACCCGGCGATGCGCGAGGAGCTCGAGGGGCTCGACGACGGCGAGGCGAGGGCGCGACTCAGGGAGATGCCCGACGAGGTTCGAAACTTCGCCGGGCGCATCGGCGACGCCAACGACGTGGAGGCGGCGTTCGGGGGGCGCTTCGTGGACAGGCAGCCGGAGAGGTGGCACCGATTCAACGACGCGGACGCGCCGCTCGCGGCGGATGATTTCGACGCCTTCCTCGCGGACATCGGGGCGGGGACGTGGGACCCCGACCCGGCGGTGGACGAGTCCGGGGCGTGGGCGCGACGCTTGCTCGCCGGGAAGACGCTCTTCGAGATCCTCGCCGTTCGCCCGAAGCGCGTGCCCGAGGGCGTGAACGTCGCGAAACTGCCGCGCCTCCCCGGGTACCTCGCCAGCCTCGATCGCGGAGACGACGAGGACGCTGACGCCGACGTCGAGCTCTGGATCAAGCTTCACGCCGAGTCGGAGCGCAAGAAAAACGTCGGCCCGCTCGGCGCCGCGGTCATCGCGAGGCTCAGGCTCGAGACGGCGAAGCAGCCGGAGGCGCGCGGCCGGAGCAACGACGATCCGCCGCTCAGGGCGGGCCCGGATGCCCTGCTGGCGACGTTCTTGGAGGTGTACTGCCCCTTCGGTCTCTCGATGCAGTTCAAAAATCTCCGAGCGATGCTCCGAGAGAGCTCGTCGGACGGGACCCGCCTCGAGCTCCGCAACCCGAGCGTCGACGTGATCTTGCCCACGCGCTACCCGGGGAACCTCGACGGCATCTACCTCCAAGAGGTCCGGAGGCCCCTGAGCGAGGTCGTGGTGGGGTTCCACGAGCTCCTCGCGGGGCCGACGGAGCCGGATCTCACGCAGGCGCCCTCGCCGAGAGACCCCGTCGTCGCCCCGCCGTCGACCAAGGCGTGGACCGTCGACGACGGCGCGCGCATCTCCGTGCGGGCGTGCGCGCCGGGATCGCAGGCGGCGCAACACGCCGCCTCCGCGTATAAGCTCGCGCGCGCGTCCCCCATCCAGGACGACGACGAACCCGAGCACCCGACGGCGACGAAGACGTCGATGGAAAGGACGAGGACGAACTCCGCCGCCGCCGCCGCCGCCGCCGCCGCCGCCGCCGCCGCCGAGCCGCCCGCCGACGAGGAAGAGGAGGAGATCCACCGCGACCTCGCCGCGCAGCTCGACGAGTGCATCACGCAGAGGCAGACCGAAGAGGAGGAAGAGGACGAGGAGGACGTAATCGTCGCGGCCGGGGCGCGACGCGGACGTAAGAAGCAGGCGGTGCTCCTGACGCAGGACACGGGTGAGGACGCCGGCGAGGAGATGGACGCGGGCGAGGACGAGCGCGCGCCGGAAAAGACTGGCGACGACGCGCCCGCGAGGCGCGGACGCGCCGCGAAGAAGCCGCCACCGCCGGCGGCGGCGGCGCCCGCGGCCAAGGCCAAGACCCCCGCGTCGAAGGTCGGGAAGCCCGCGTCCAAGGAGAAGACGCCCGCTTCGAAGGCGAAGGCGAAGAAGCCAGCGTCCAAGGAGAAGACGCCCGCTTCGAAGGCGAAGGCGAAGACGCCGGCGTCCAAGGAGAAGCCGACGAAGAAACCCGCCGCGACCGACCCGCCCGCCGCCCCCGACGCGGACTCCCCCCCGCCGCCGCCCCGCCGACCGCGCATCGCGCTCAGCGGGTTCGGCTCCGCGGACCTGACGAAATACGGCGCCACGGTCGCGCGGCTCGGGGCGTCCGTGTGCGCGGGCCACGCGTGGGACGCGGGCGCCACGCACGTCGTCTTCGGCCCGCGGGGGTCGAGGTCGCTCAAATTTCTCGCCGCCGCCGCCGCGGGCGTGCCCCTCCTGGACGCCTCCTTCCTCGACGCATCGCGCCGCGCCAAGAAACTCCTCGGACCGGAAGCGCACGCGGAACATCTTTGGAACGGCGGATGGCGCGGTGCGGACATGGGTCTCGTGTCTCCCACGGCGGCGGCGAAGTGGCACGCCGCCGAGGTTCGGCCGTTCGCGAGTCTCACCGTCGCGGTGGCGCCGTTCCCGTCCGTCAACAGGGTCGAGCGCGACATGCTCATCACCGTGCTCAAAGCCGGCGGGGCGCGCGTGGCGACCATATCCGCCAAGGGGGAGCTCATTCCGGACGGTTCTGAGCCGGACGTGGCGGTGATCGATCCCAGCTCGATGGCGACGGCGGCGGAGGGCGGCGAGTCGATCGCGGCGGGGCGCGCCGCAGCCGCCGTCGCCGCGGGGGCGGGGGGCGCCTGCGTCTCCCCTGAATTTTTCAAAAGCTGGCTCTCCCGCCCCGAATCGGATCTCGAGCAGCACGTCCTTCGCGGGAAAGTCATGGGCGAGCTCGCGGACGCTCTGGCGGCGCGGGGTGCGCCCGCGGCTGCCCCGAAGGAGACGGGCGCGAAAAAGACGAAGACAAAAGGAGCCGCGACCGCCCACCCCGCGACCGAGGCGGGCGAGAACGCGCGCGCGACTCGAGCGGCGAAGACGCCCGCGGGGAAGGCGTCCGCGGAGAAGGCACCGGCGAGATCGAAGCGTTCGCCCCCGGCGGATCGTCCTGCGCCGATCGTCGGCAAGCGCCGCCGCGTCCTCGCCGCGCGCAACTGACGTCGCCGAAACGCGGCCGGGGGGAGGTGCGGGGGATGGCGGGGGAAGCCCGCGGCGGAGTCGCGCGGGGTTACAATTATGGATGCTCGTGCACACACGAGAGTGATGCGCGTCGAGCCTATCGTGTGCATGGAGAAGAGAAGGGCGCGCGATGGGAGCGGTGCGTGCTTAAGGTGCAACGTTTACACTTGTTACATTGCAGACGAGCTAGTTACAGTAGGTGTCGTCGGCGGTTTGATTCGTCGGCTACTTTCACCACGTAGCTTACACGTCTTAGTTTTTAAGTCTTCAAGATACAGAGCCCAGGTACAACAATATCACTGAACCAAGGGTGGAGCGCGAGTCGCGCACACCGCTTAGTAGAAGCCGAAGCCGGAGGCCGCGTTGGTGAGGACGTTGGCGTGGACAGGGTCCGCGACG
>MDSW01098077.1_pt1 | contig 15896 bp, 12 predicted proteins | sample 811171 | NCBI WGS metagenome assembly MDSW01 (sample SAMN05326641, study PRJNA326480) | marine metagenome | isolation source: seawater | place: Atlantic Ocean: North West | collected 2012
CAATAATAGGTTTCATCATTGCAACAGTATTATTTACGCCTAAGCTATACTCAAGCAACCAAAACATTTACAGAGTTATTAGAGAAAGAATCGGTATCTTAAATCAAATTATAGGATACGTGAATCATTTTTATTTTGACACTGTGGATATGGAAAAAGTTATGGATGGCGCTTTTCATGGTCTAATGGAAGAACTAGACCCTCATTCTACCTATATACCCGCAAAAGAACAGGAGAATATAAATGAACTCTTCAAGGGGAAATTCCAAGGGATTGGGATTGAGTTTGATATATTAGATGGTTTCATAACGGTGATATCACCCGTTCCCGGTAGCCCGTCAGACATTGTTGGTTTATTACCGGGTGATAAAATAATTGCAATAGATGGAAATGACGCTTATAAAATAACCAAAACCGAAGTGTTTGAAAAGCTAAGAGGAAGAAAAGGGACTGAAGTAACCGTAACAATTAGTCGCCTTGGGTCGAATAAGCCTTTTGATGTAAATATAATTAGAGACAATATCCCAATTTATAGCATTGGTGCAGCAACAATGATTGATAACAAAACTGGTTATATTTTTCTTAGAAGGTTTTCTGCCACGACAGAAAAAGAATTTGTAAATGCAGTTGACACATTGCTTGAACAGGGCATGGAAAAGCTCTTATTTGATTTAAGGGGTAATAGTGGTGGATTTTTAGAGCAGGCAGCTGCTATTTCGGATCAATTCATTACAACGCTAGATACACTCGTATATACTAAAGGAAAAATCAAGGAATCCAATCAAATATTCAGCAGTACACCCAAAAAAGGCAATGGAAAACTATCATTAATAATATTAATTAATAGGGGTTCTGCGAGTGCGGCTGAAATTGTTTCCGGAGCGGTTCAAGACCTTGATCGTGGATTAATTGTAGGAGAAACAAGCTTTGGAAAGGGGCTTGTTCAGCGACAACTCCCTCTTGACACCGGGTCTGCTATTCGTGTCACTATTGCGCGATATTATACTCCTTCAGGGCGCTTAATACAAAGACCATATGAAGGTGGTAGCGATCTTGCATATTATCAAGAGCTCTACTCCATAAACAGAGAAGATAAAATTGACAGCCTAAAAGAACTGCGCCCAAAATATAAAACAAGATCCGGGAGAACCGTTTACGGTGGTGGTGGAATCACTCCAGATATATACATTCCCTACAAAAATAAAATAAACGAAGAAACTATCAAAGTTTTGAGGAGTCCAAAGCGACCATTTTTTAATTTTGCATCAAAATATGCTGTAGCTTTTGATAATAACTTTAAATCATTTAAAGAATTCAAAAACAATTGGGAACTCTCAAATGACATCATTAACGATTTCCTCGTACATCTGGAAAAAGACTCTATAAATGTTTATAAGGACTCTTTAATGGTCGATGTTGACTATATAAAAAATCAAATTAAAAGTGAATTAGCCGGATCAATTTGGGGTAAAAATGAAAGCGCTAACATTAGATTGTTAATGGATAACCAAGTAATCCAGGCATTAAAACATTTTAACGAAGCAGATGCATTCGTCAAATCAATAAATTAAATTAATTATCTATGAATTAAACTATTTAAAGATTTTTAAGTTACTTAAACGTATTAGAAACGGAGTATATAATGGTATATTATTTTTTAGAAGGTGGGGCTTTTATGTGGCCAATTCTTTTAACTCTTATCTTTGGATTAGCATTTGTTATTGAGCGCGCTTATTCATTGATGATGTCTGGTGTGGATTCCCAGGCCCTCTTTGATAAAGTAAGTAAATCTGTTAAAGAAAGCGGGGCAGAAACGGCAACAGAGATCTGTAAAAAAGAACAGGGGCCCGTCTCAGTGATTTTCCAAGCAGGTCTTAGTAAAATGAATAGGGGTATTGGTGAAGTAGAAAAAGCCATTCAAAATGCTGGGGCAATTGAGATGGCGTTCCTAGAAAAAAACATGATCTGGTTAAACGCTGTTATTACAATTGCACCAATGCTTGGTTTTACTGGAACTGTTGTTGGTATGATAGCTGCTTTTGATGCAATCAAGGCTGCAAATGATATATCACCTGCAGTAGTTGCTGGGGGAATATCTCAAGCTCTTTTAACCACGGCTTTTGGCCTTGTTGTGGCAATGATAATACAAACTTTTCAAAATGTATTTGTCGCGCGGATTGACAAGCTGGTTTTAGAAATGGAAGAACAATCAATCAAAATAGTAGATTATTTGCAAGAGCTTGAAAGCAAGTAATCAGTTTAATTAATGGCTAAAAAACGTAGATTTAGGGGAAGTGAAATTCCCACCTCTTCAATGGCAGACATTGCTTTCTTGCTTCTGATTTTCTTTCTAGTTACAACAACAATAGATACCGATAAAGGACTAGGGATTATTTTACCCCCGCCTGGAGATATGGAAATAGAAATACGAAAAGAAAATATTTTAAATTGCCTTATTAATTCACAGGGGAAAGTTTTGCTAGATGAAGAACCAACTAGTGTAGAAAAAATTCATAGAATAGTAGGAGAAAAACTAAGATCAAATGATAAGTTAATTATTTCAGTTAAAGCACATCCAAAAACTGCCTACAGCGACTATGTAAGGGTAATTGATCAATTAAAAATGGCTGACGCAAAACGTATATCAATCGCAAATAGTAATTAAAAATGAAGTTTACAAAAAAAACAAAAATTTCAAGTGAAATACCAACTGCTTCAATGCCAGATATAATATTCATGTTGCTTGTGTTTTTTATGGTAACGACTGTTTTGAAAGAATACTCTGGGCTCCCTGTTAACCTACCTAAAGCAAAAAGAATTGAAAAATTAAAATCAAAACGTCATACTGTCCAAGTTTGGGTTTCTAAAGAGGGGCTAATTTCAATAGATGATCGCTTAATGGGAGTCGACGATGTTTCTCTTGTAATGTATGATAAGCGCGTTGCAGACCCACGAATAGTAGTTTCTCTCAAAGGAGATGAGGATGCTGAAATGGGGTTAGTTTCTGATATTCATGAGAACCTTCGTGAGGTTGAAGCTTTAAAATTAAATTATTCTTCAAAAACACTAGTTGATTAATGAATCTTTCAAACCAATTAAAAACAAAATATCCAATAATAGTACGAATCACTACAATTATTGGAATTACATTAATTATTTTAAACTTTCTTTTATTCCCAAGATTTGGTAATACTATTGAATTTGAAGAAGTAGAACAAATAATTATTGAAAATATAGACATACCCCAGACTCAACAAATTGATAATACTCCGCCGCCCGCTAGACCATCTATACCGGTTCCATCAGATGACGAGGATATTGCTGAAGACCTTACACTTGATGAACTTGACTTTGATGATTTTTCTAATTTAGATGCGCCACCACCCCCACCTTCGGGCCCCAAAGTTGTATTCATACCATATGATGACCCGCCAACTGCAATGTCTCCCATTCGCCCAGTTTACCCAGAGATAGCACAAGAAGCAGGGATTGAAGGTGTTGTGATAGTCCAGGCTTTTATTGATGATAAGGGGAGGGTTAAGGAGACTCTTATATTAAAAGGAGTTCCAAATACAGGGCTTGATGAAGCCGCAATGGAGGCTATTAGAAAAACTAGATTCCGACCAGCAAAACAAAGAGAAAGATCAGTAGGCGTTTGGATTTCAATACCGGTTAACTTTAAACTTAAATAAGATATTACCGTTTTTAGATATTGCTATTCTTTTATATTTGAAATATTGTATTCGATATTCATTTTTCTAATATATTTAACCGAAATCTCTTTAGGGCATTCCACTTCGCATGCTCCAGTATTAGTACAATGACCAAACCCCTCCTTATCCATTTGAGCAACCATATTTTTAACCCTTTTGTTTTTTTCTGGTTGCCCCTGAGGCAATAATGCCAATTGAGATATTTTAGCAGATACAAATAAACTCGCAGATGCATTTTTACAAGAAGCAACGCAAGCACCGCACCCAATACAGGCAGCAGCATCAAATGCTTCTTCGGCAGTGTTTTTCGGAATGGGTATTGCATTACCATCTGGCGCACTTCCTGTGTTGACAGAAACATAGCCACCTGATTGTATTATTCTATCAAAAGCAGACCTGTCAACTACAAGATCTTTGATAACGGGGAATGCTTTAGCTCGCCAGGGTTCAATTGTTATTGTATCTCCACTTTTAAAATGTCTCATATGTAATTGACATGTGGTTGTGCCGCCCATTGGCCCATGTGGCCGCCCATTTATTACCATAGAGCACATTCCACATATTCCTTCTCTACAATCATGGTCAAAAGCAACGGGCGTTTTATTTTTATTTATAAGCTGTTCATTTAAAACATCTAACATCTCTAAAAAGGACATATGGGTATTTAAACTTTTCACTTCATATGTTTGAAACTTACCCTTTTCAGATACAGACTTTTGACGCCATATTTTTAGTGTAAGGTGCAAATCAGCCATATTACTTATAGCTCCTTTGAGTCGGCGTTACTATTTTAAAATTTAAATCTTCTTTATGAAGAACCGGGGCCTTATTAACGCCTTTAAACTCCCAAGTAGATGTAAAAGTGAAATTTTCATCATCCCTTAAGGCCTCACCTTCTGATGTCTGATACTCTTCACGAAAATGACCACCACAAGATTCATTTCTTTCTAGGGCATCCCTCATCATTAATTCTCCTAATTCAAAAAAATCTGCAACTCTTCCAGCTTTATCTAATTCAGGGTTATATGTTTTCTGGTCACCTGTAACTTTTACATTTTTCCAAAATTCCTCTCTTAATGTTTTTATATCTCCAATCGCATGTTCAAGATTAGACTTGTTCCTTGACATTCCACAATAATCCCATACAATTTTACCTAAATCTCTATGAAAGCTTTCTACGGATCTGTTCCCATTGTTTTGAACCAATATCTCATTTTGTTCTTTTGCTTTTTTTTCTGCTAATTCAAAAGATTCATGCCGAGTGTCAATAGGTTCTGTTCTTATATCTTCAGATAAGTATTTCCCTATTGTATATGGTAAAACAAAATATCCATCTGCAAGTCCCTGCATTAAGGCTGATGCTCCTAATCTATTTGCTCCGTGGTCAGAAAAATTGCACTCGCCGATTGCATATAAACCAGGCACTGTCGTCATCAAGTCGTAATCCACCCATAACCCGCCCATAGTGTAATGAACCGCGGGGAATATTCTCATTGGGGTTAAATATGGATTGTCTCCGGTTATTTTTTCATACATAGCAAATAAATTCCCATATCTAGCTGAAACCGTATCTTTCCCCAATCTCTTAATTGCATCTTTAAAGTCTAAATATACGGCCAATCCTGTTTCACCCACTCCATAACCCTCATCACACCTTTCCTTAGCTGCTCTAGAAGCGACATCTCGTGGTACAAGATTACCAAATGCCGGATACCTTCTTTCAAGATAATAGTCTCTTTCATCTTCTGGTATTTGATGAGCTGGGCGACTATCTCCTTTTTTCTTTGGAACCCAAATCCGACCATCATTCCGCAATGATTCAGACATCAGAGTCAATTTTGATTGATACTCACCAGACACTGGAATACAAGTTGGATGTATCTGTGTAAAACATGGGTTTGAAAATGCTGCCCCTTGCTTATATGCTTTCCATGCAGCGGTTACATTGCTACCCATTGCGTTGGTTGATAAATAATAAACATTTCCATACCCGCCCGTAGCAAGTACAACTGCATGTCCAAAATGTCTTTCAAAAGCCCCAGTTAAAAGATCCCTTACTATCACGCCCCTTGCCTTACCATCAATTTTTACAACATCTACCATTTCATGACGATTATACATTATAACGTTTCCTTTGGCAATTTGTCTACTAAGCGCACTATATGCACCAAGAAGTAGCTGCTGTCCCGTTTGCCCTCTAGCATAAAAAGTTCTAGAGACCTGAACTCCACCAAAGGATCTATTATCTAGAGTTCCGCCATATTCACGCGCAAAAGGAACGCCTTGCGCAACACACTGATCGATTATACTTGAGCTTACTTCAGCCAATCTATATACATTTGCCTCTCTAGACCTATAGTCACCGCCCTTAATTGTATCGTAAAATAAACGATATACAGAATCTCCATCATTTTGATAGTTTTTCGCTGCATTTATTCCTCCCTGTGCGGCAATAGAGTGTGCCCGCCTCGGACTATCTTGGAAGCAAAAAGATTTAACCTTATATCCCATTTCTGCTAACGATGAAGCCGCAGATGCGCCAGCTAGCCCAGTGCCGATCACAAGTATTTCCAACCGTCTTTTATTTGAGGGACTAACAAGAGGTACACTTGATTTATAACTAGACCATTTGGTTTCAAGTGGTCCTTCTGGAATTTTACTATCAAGAATCATAGCTGTTTAACATATAAATAAATTGGTATTGAAGCAAAAATTGCAGGGATGATTAAAGCAATAGAGCCAGCAATATATTTAAATGACTTTTCATAACTTTGCGATTTCAAGCCTAATGTTTGTATTGCCGAATCAACACCATGTCTTAAATGTAGAGACAAGGCTATCATGCTTATAACATAGAAAGCAGTATAAATAGGGTTTTGAAATGCGCTTACTGTAATTAAATATAGGTCTTTTATTTTCGTTCCATCATTTAAAAATTGATAAGGAACATTTCCAAAATGCATTTCATACCAAAAGCTTTTCATATGAATAATAATAAAGAATAAAATAACAATTCCAAGAAGCGACATGTTTTGTGAGGACCAGCTACTGTTTTTAACTCCGCTAGAAACAGCATATTGTATAGGGCGAGCTTTCCTAGATTGAATAGCAAGATAGAGCGTCAAAACTATATGTAATAATATTGACGTATATGTTATTATTGATAACAACTTAACAAGAGGATTTGTTGTCATAAAAAGCGCATATTGATTAAACTGCGTTTTCCCTTCAACGCCAGAGATAAAAAGTTGCAGGTTGCCGACTAGGTGTCCAAAAAGAAACAAAATCAAAAACAAGCCAGTTAACGCCGCAAGAACTTTTCTAAAAATAGATGAACTAAAATATGTATACATGTGAACATCCAAACAGATTTCAACCTAGAAATTAATGTATTTAATGCTTAAGGACTTAAAGAATCGACAGGGGCAACTATTCATTCAAAAAAATTGAAAAACAAAAACTACAAAGGAATAATAAAGTTAAAATATATAGAATCGGTTTTAATGGAGAAGTTGGTAAAAAATTAAAAATAAGGTAGTACACCCCCAAAAGTGTTGTTAATAAAACTACATATATGTAATTCCTCGATGCTTGCGTCCCCAGTCTAGTTATATACAAGTATGAAAAAATTAAACCTCCAATTGTAATTAGCCATAAACCTAAAAACTTATAAATAACTTTTAGATATTCAGGCAAGTATTCATTTATTGAATGATTAAACAATGCGGTAAAACTAGTTTTGATTAGTGCTTCATTTGGGTGCCTATCTAATATCCATGGCTCAGGGTGAAAAAACCAAGTTAAGCCAAGTAAAAAAGATAGCACACCTATTAAAATGATAGGAATAAAAACAAAATTATGCACTATATGTTGGCTTTTTATCCTGTGTTTGTAAACTAAATGGTTCATTTTTTATCACATAATTATAAAAACTTTCAAAAAACTTTTCTTCTCCTAACTTCCTATTTGCCAACCCCTCTAGGGCGAGGTCTCCAAAGCATCTTATCCAATTAAAATAAAGTTCACCATTGGGGCCAATATTATTTTTATCCAAGCTTAGGGCGCACCTGTTAAAAATCTTTCTTTCACGCTCTGTCCATTTTGAGCATATACTAAGAATTTTATTTCTAGTTTTTATATCAGTTAAAACTCCTGTCCAAAAAGCTGCTGGGGAAATCTCAAAACCCCTTGGGGGACGATCTGAACCTCTTACCTCAACAACATTTTTTATTCTTACATTAGTAAAAATCTGTCGAAGTAGGTAAAGAATATCCTGCTCTGAAAAAATATCAGACTTATTGTAGTTTTTTAATACTTTTCCGATTTTTCTATTTGAACCAATAACGTTTTTATGTAAATCTGTTTCAAAGAGTGCAGGGGTACTTAAAAAAAACTCAATATATTGTTCTAAAAGGTTTTCTTTATTTGTGATCCCGTGATCAAATAAATTTCTACAACGCTCTATATCTGTATTGTGCCATATGATATTTCTTAAATTTTTCATTTGGTTGCCCTTAGTCAATTTATATGGACTGTTTGCAAATAAATATGATGCTACAGGATGTAAGCAATCTGCAACAAAAACCATATCTTCTAAGTCCTGTAAATTAAGAAAATCTATATTTACCTGTATGCTTGCTGTATTTCTCATCATCCACCTACCCATTCCATCTATCTTTTTCATTTTTTGATCCATAATTTTATATTTTTGATCATCAATAAGATCAACTGAATCTGGATCAAACTGGGGATCTAGTCCAAAATAAATTATTTTTGACTGCATTTTTGACACAACCGATTCAAGCAATCTATTGTGGTTTTGCATAGAAGAAGACAATTCATTTAAATTACCAAAGGGGGGGCTAGACCATTCAACTTGACCCCCAGGCTCCATTGTATAAAAGCCATTAAGGCCTTTTTTTTTATTTAATATTTCAGTAATAGTTTTCGCATTAGGTGCCGTACTTGATTTGATTGGTAATCTCAATCCATTATTTGAATATAAAATAGACTCTTCCTCAACCCCTATCATTCTGTTTTCCGGATCGACACATTTGGATAAGATAAAAGATTGAATTTTATTTTGGATATTCAATATTATTAAAAAACTATTTTATTTACCTGACTACATTGACCAAAAAATCATACTCAAAAGAAAAGTGAACATTGGCAATCCAATATTCATTCCTCCTTTTATTTCTGATAACTTTTTTGGTTTATCACCCATTTGGTTAAACTTTAATACCACTGTCTCTAGTTTTCCGGGCTCAGAATACACTGTAGTAGCCCCATATAATTCATTGTTTTGAATGATTGAATCATAACCAACAAATTGTAGTCCTTTACTAGAAGCCAAGTGCGTATACATGGGTGAAAATCCGCTAACTTGGTGCCAACCAGGTTCTACCTCTACTGGAATAGATATGGGGGTTTCTCCAACATACTTACCATCAATGTAGATAGGTACACCCTTTAGGTTTGACTCAACTTTTATTCCTCCATTATTATAAAACATAAAACCGGGATCAGACTGTCTCTTTGGAAATGACTTAGGTCTTTTATTAGGCAACTGACTTCTCCATTCATATCGGTCTTGATTGCCTCGCGAGGAATAATCCAAAGATTCTCTTTCATTTTGTAGAAAAGAAGGAACTTCTTTTTCTTCAGCAAAATCCCATTTTAATAATTTTTTAATTGAATCTTCTTGAGTTGGGAAATAACTCAACCATGTATTTTTTTCTAATGAATCTTCAGAAAATATCATGTCTTCATTTTTATTAGTTTTTTTATTAATTGTATTATTTTTATATCTGGTTTTGAATCGGTTGTCTAAAACGATTGGATCAGTAAACTCTGGGGTTTGTGGTGATGGTTCATAAGAAAGGTCTTCCTCTAAAAACTTAAACGCTATTTTATTGCTTTCAGATGGAATATACTTTTCCTGTAAGCGCGTGGCGTCATACTCATCCGGAATTATACTTTCATCTAAAAACCAAGCTTCAACAATATTTGTATCTGAGACTTGGGTTAGCGTTTCATAGTATTGTGGCATTTTTAGGGTGTCTTTATCTCTAAAAGATTCAAACGCTATTTTATTGCTTTCAGGGGGAATATACTTTTCCTGTAAGTCTTTTAGATTAAGATAATCGACAAAATTCCCCTTGTTTATTTTTACCACAATACTGGTGTCTGACTGCTGGGTTTTAGATTCCGCAAAAACATTTTGATCAACTACATCCATAACAATGTCTTCATCTAGCGGCGGTATAAACTCTTTTTGCAATTTTTTGTAATTGGGGCTAGGAGACTTATCCTTTATACCTTGACTTTTCTTTCTTTTAAATAGATCAAATACTTTTTTAAATATTCTTGTTTTAGGCACATCATTGCTAGACTCTGCCAAAATGGGCTTATTTTTTTGAATCACAGTATCTTTCGGCGCTATAAGTTCTTTTTTTATTTGAGCCTGGCCGCCTCCCGCTTTATAAGCTGGAAATCCGCCACTAAACCACCCATCATCGTTTTTGTTTTTAATTTTTAAATTTTTGCTTTCTAAATCATTCTCGCTTGACCCTGAAGACTTAACGATTTTTTCTGTAAAAACTTCACCCGTTGAATTTTCAATATAAACCTCGTTTAACAAAGAGTCCGGTTTGATAATTTTATCAATATTTCTTAATGAAAATTGATTATTATTTCCATCATCGATGGGACCAATCGACCTTTTCAATAAAACCGATTTACTCAAAGCTTCTTTTTCTCCAGGGTGGTTGGTTGTATATAATTTCCCATGATATTCAAAAATAGCATTTGGACCTAATTCTTTTCTAGCTTCATCAAAAGCATTTTTAAAATTTGTATTATATTTAGGAAACCCTGATGATTTTGCAATATTAAATACAGAAGATCCTTTCTTTTTTATATGTTGCTTAAGGCTTGCGACCTCAGATTTTTTCATTTCCGTATGAATAAAAACAATAGTGCTTGGTGAGGTTTTTGAATTAATAATATCGTAACCAAGTATTGGTTTTTTTACAAGTATCGCTAGCTGTGTAGATTCATCAAAGTCATCAATCACTATCTTCCTAACAACACCTGAAAAGTTTTGTTTGGGCTTTATATTTTTTGGTGACCTAACCCCAAGTAAGGTTAGGTATACCCAACCCCTATCTGATTTCCATCCAATAATATCATCATCATTAATAGGTTCTGTATAATCGATATTTACCATAATACCGTTTTGTTTAATGCTATAGCTAACATCTTTAAGCTTGGCACCCATAATTATGGGCACAGAAAGAACTACAAAACATTTTATAAATGTATTATTCAATTAGAACTCCGCATGAGTGGGCCACTAAAGACCCATCAGATTTTAAAATATAATAAACATTTAAAGCAAGAAGTAACTCAAGTGTTTTATGTCCTAATATATACACATTTATGCCCTTCTATTCTTTTTTTTTATCTATTAAATTTATTTTTTTTTATTTTGTAACTAACGGAGTTCGTGCAATAACATTTGACAATGTGGTGTTTGTTAAAACTTCTTTTTTGCACACTTTTTATATTGCCTTCTCATTTGTTTGGCAAAAAAACTACAACCATTAAAGTTTTTCATGTTTTTGAGAGCTTTGGACAAGAAACACAAGAATTAAAAAACTCTATAGTAATGAATTATCTACCAAATGGAGTTTTAAATGATAGCACTGTTTACAGCCACACTATACCATTAGATAAAAAATATGTTTATGTTTCGGGTTCAGGCGAAGGACTAAAACTACAAAGAACATATAAAAGAGAAATAATTTTATCTTATCGATTTGAAAATGATAAAAATGGTAAGCGAATCAGCACTTCTTTATATGGCTCAGGAGACAGTTTGTACTGGAAAGAGTATCAAAAATATGACGATAAAGGAAAAATTATTAAAAAAATAAGGTATAACCCCCTTAAAGCAATAAACCCCGATACAGCATTGATTAGGAAGGGTGGCAATGAGATGCTTTGGGGTGAGAGCTATAGCTACGATTCAACGGGGAGAGTTTTGACGTGTAAGGAGCTCTATAACAACTATGCTCTGGTAGTTACTACATTTCAATTAGACTCCTTAGGCTCTCCTATAAAAACAAAAGAGTACTTTGATCCTTCAGTTATTTTTCAAACAATTTTCTTTCATAACGACTTTGGATATTTAATCCAAGAATCTACAACAGGTATATTAGGAAATTTAATTGAATCAAAAACCCATGAGTATGATATTCTAGGGAGAAGAATTGCAACAACAGTTTATAATGATAATGGTACTACTGAAAAAATTTATAATACTGTTTTTGATGATGACAATTTTAAAATCTATGATTATTATACAGATTCTTTAATTTACCTATCATCAATTAGAGAAGTTCTCTTAGATAACAGTGGGCGAACACATATAGAAGCTATCTTGGATGGTAAAAACAAAGTATTAGAAAAAAACGTATATAACTATGATAATAAGGGACGTATTTCTGAAATAAAAAGTTATGATATGGTTCGCCTTAGAACGCATAGAAAAAGAGAAATTCCTATTAGGGTTAATATCTATGAATATGACTAAATTAAGAGTAGTTTTTTCAATGACAATCAATTCTGGAGGTAACTATGAAAGTCATTGATCCAAAGAGCTTGGTAATTGGCGCACTCCTTGCGCTCCTTATCGTATCAACTTTAGGATTAAGACCAAAAACCGATGAGCTAGGCCACTTAGTTGTTCGAAGTCTTACAATTGAAGATGACCGAGGTGTAATTATGGGCTATCTTGGTAATGGCTATATGCAAACCTATAATCAATATGGTGAACCCACGTTGTTTATAGGAACCGGTAAAGATGGTGGTGGTTACATGAGAGCATACAATGGAAATGGTGACGAATCTGCATATGTTGGAACCGGCAGAATGGGTGGAGGGTATATCCGCACATATAATAACTCTCAAAAAGAAACGGCTTACCTGGGTACAGGATCTGATCATGCTGGTCAACTTAGGATATATAATAAAGAAGGAGAAACCTCGTCTTACTTAGGAGAGGGATACTATCAAGCATATAACCAGTTTGGGGAAAGAACATTGTTCTTGGGAACGGGCAGCAGCGGCGGCGGATATCTTCGAACATATAACTTCAACGGACAAGAAACCGTTTATATTGGAACCGGGGCAGACAGTTCGGGACAATTGCGAGTGTATGATGCCGCTGGTGAAACTGGGACATTTTTGGGTAGTGGATACTTTCGAACATATAATCAATTTGGTAAAATGACAACATATCTAGGCAACGGCAGAGACGGTGGTGGATATCTACGAACTAATAACAAATTTGAAACAGAAACTGCATTTTTAGGTACCAACAATTCAAATGAAGGGTTAATAAACCTTAATGATAAATTTGGTCAAAGTTTTTGGATACGTCTAAATAAAGGCGAATAATTTATTTTATACATTTTTTTGACTTTAATGCTTCATTGTCTTAATTTCGGCAATAAAAGGTATCCGAGAGGAGGATGAAACACAAATTATCCTCAAAACCTTCCTTTTTTTAAATACTCAGACTATATGAGGATTTGACCATGCGGAAAATACTGGTTATAATGCTAGCTCTGTCAGGAATGGGTTTAGCCCAAAATGACGGACTAGTAAAAACATACTACCCCAGCGGGGCCCTAGAAACAGAAGGAAACTATAGCAACGGAGTTCGGGATGGACTCTGGGTGTTTTGGTATGATGGTGAGGTATACCAAGACTTTGGCGAAGACGGTGAACCAAACACAAACGATGAAGGCGAAAACAACGGTCAATGGGACTCAACTGAAACTGTTGTTGTTGATCTAAATGGTAATACATATTTTGACCCTCCGCTTAAACAAATGGAAGGCGCCTATAAACTAGGAGACAGAGATGGGATGTGGACCAGTTGGTACTTAAATGGGATGAGAAAGGACGAGTCTAATTATTCAGCTGGAAAACTTAATGGAACCATTAATCGTTGGCATGAAAATGGTAACAAATCAGAAGAGGGAACCTACGAAGCGGGTAAGCAATCTGGATCCTGGACCTGGTATTTTGAAACTGGGATTAAAAAAGAACAAACCAAGTTTTTAGACGGTCAACAGGATGGGCTGTGGATACAGTGGTTTGGAAGTGGAGGAAAGAAATCAGAACGTAAGTTTTCTAGCGGAGAAAGAGATAGCATTTGGACCTCCTGGTTCGAAAATGGCAACAAAAAATTTCAAGCTACATATAAAAATGGAAAACTTAATGGTCGGTGGACTTCTTGGTATCAAGGAGGAATAGTTAAAGAAAAAACAGGAAGCTATATTGATAATAAATTGGATAAAAAGTGGACTTACTGGGATACCGATGGCAGGAAAACCGAAGAAATAACTTTTAATAGTGGGATTAAAAATGGAAAATATCTTTTTTGGAATGTTGACAATTACAAAATCATTGATGGCGAATATTTAAATGGTGAAAAACATGGGCTCTGGACCCTTTGGTACGATGATGGGGTCCTAAAAGTAAAAGAAAATTACTCAAATGGTGAAATGGATGGATTGTGGACCTGGTGGAGACCAAATGGAATTAAAGATAAAGAAGGAAATTATAAAAATAGCGTTAAGCACGGACTGTGGACTTCTTGGAGCAATAAAGAACATAAAAAGGGAGAAGAAACCTATGTTAACGGAGAATTAGATGGCCTAGTAACAATCTGGCATGAAAACGGAAACAAAGATAGAGAGGGCATTATAAGAGGTAATGAGCCTGAGGGTACCTGGACTTATTATTTTGCTGATGGAAAAGAAGATTTCAGATTTGATTATGGGTCTGGACTTGATCGCGTTAGAATAGCTGAGCTTGAAGAAAGAGATGGGGTTTTCTATAAAATAGGGAAGCATAAACCCTACACCGGAATAGTGGTGGAGTCAGGAGGGATAAAAGACTATCTGCTGCTTGGAAGGTTTCAGGCTGGCAGACGAGATGGGCAATGGGTGCAGTGGTACCGCAATGGACAAAAAGAAGTTGAGGGTACCTACTATCGCGGAAAAAAGAATGGAAACTGGACACTGTGGTATGAAGATGGGACCTTAAAGGAAAAAGGGGAATTCGATATGGGAAGCACAGATGGTAATTATAAATACTGGTATGCGAATGGGCACCTTCATATGGAACAGTCTTATAACAAAGGAAAACCTCATGGGCGCTGGACCTGGTGGTTTGAACACGACCACAACCTAACATTTACTGATGGTACGTGGTCATATAACGGAGGAACATATAAAGCCGAAAACGATGAAGAATTATGGAATTGGTGGTGGTATTTAAATGATAACAAAGAAATGGAAGGTTATTATGTCGAAGGAAGAAAAAATGGGACATGGACATGGTGGTTTGATAATGGCGTTAAACAATCTGAGGGTAGCTACTATAATGACGAACAAAATGGACTTTGGTCATATTTTGCTTTAGATGGGTCAATAGCTGAAGAAATAACTTTTTCTGGGGGTAAAAAAGATGGCAGATCAACAATATGGTTAAACCCTGAAGAAAAACAAGAAGAAAAATTTTACAAAAATGGTAAACTTGATGGTCCAAGTACTTTTTGGGAAAACGGGTACAGAAGCAGCATGACAACATATAAATCTGATACACCGGAAGGACCATGGGTGATTTGGTATGCAAACAATGACCAAATTAAAGAACAGGGATTCCATCAAAACGGAATTAAAGAAGGCTTAACAACATATTATTATGACGATGGAAAAATGCAAAGAGAAGGTTTTTTCCAAAATGGACTTCCAGATGGAATTTGGACTTACTGGAATAAAAAAGGAGATAAAGACTTTGATTTTGATTTTGGGTCTGGTCTTGAGCATATATCACTTGAAGATCTTGTTGAAAGAGAATCAACTTTTTTTAAGCTTGGAGAAAACAATCCATTTACCGGCATAATTACTCAAGAAAACCCAGAAACAGATTATTTATTTTTGGGTCGAACAAAAAATGGAAAAAAAGATGGTCAATGGGTGAAATGGTTTCCAAGTGGAAAAGATGTACCCGAAGTAATCCTTGTTGATGTGCCAACACCTGAACCCGATTTACCTTGGAGTGGGGGTAAACAAGAACAAGGGGGATATAAAGAAGGCAAAA
>MDSW01131636.1_pt1 | contig 15895 bp, 16 predicted proteins | sample 811171 | NCBI WGS metagenome assembly MDSW01 (sample SAMN05326641, study PRJNA326480) | marine metagenome | isolation source: seawater | place: Atlantic Ocean: North West | collected 2012
ATCTCTTACAGTTGTTTCTACACACATATTAGCAGTTACACCACAAACAAAAATATTTTCAATTAACATTGCATTTAGATAAGACTCTAGTTGTGTAGAAATAAATGCACTCGGTCGATTTTTTTCAATTATCACATCACCTTTAAGTGGGTAAAGTGACTCATAATTATCTGCATCCCATGTTCCTTTTACACATAATTTTATTTCTTTAAGTTCAGGTGAAATTTCATCTACTAACCAACCCCCATCTTTAAAGTCAGGGTGGTAAACATACTGAGTAAAGATTATGGGTATTTTATTATATCTTGCCTTATCAATTAATTCTTCTGTGCCAGGTATTGCATCTCTTAGTTTTTTACAATCAAAACCAAGTTTTGACATAGTACCATCTGGATGCAAAAAACTATTCTGCATATCAATCACAAGCAAAACTGAATTTTTATTATTTATCATCTTAAAACCATCAATTGTTTTTCTTTAACCAGGTTTCAGTAACGTCACTAACTTTCACTAATTTAGCAAACATGTGCTCCATTGCCTTTAGAGAAATTGCATGTCGAAAATCATCAACTTCAGCTACTGCATCACTAACAACATATGTCCCAAAATCACGCTGCGCAGAATCTCTTGCTGTAGTCTCTACACATATATTAGTTGTTACACCACAAATAACTAAATTATTTATTTTTTGAGACCTTAAATATGACTCAAGCCTTGTAGAGTAAAATGAGCTGGGCCTATTTTTTTCAATTATTAACTCTCCACCTTTAGGTTTCAATTCATCAATAATCATTGAATCATCACTTCCTTTGGCACAGAGAGCTACTTCTTTTATACCTGGGAAAATTTCTTCAACCTGGATACCACCATCCCTAAAATCTTGCTCATATATATATTGAGTAAAAATAATAGGAATATCTCTTTCTCGAGCAATTTTTACTAGCTCAATGCAACCTGGTATAGCTTTTTGTAAAAGCTTACTATCAAAACCTAGCTTTGCCATACCTCCATTTTCGCCGAGAAAACCATTTTGCATATCTACGACCAAAAGAGCAGTGCTTGATAGGATATTCTTAATCATTATTTTTATATCCTACTTTTTTTATTTCTTAAAGATTTCATTTTTGACCTTTTGTCTAATTTAAAAATTCTTATAGCGTTATCTCTCATAATTTTATTAAGTGGACCAGGTCTGAAATTTAAAGTATTAACTTCTCTTACAGCCCTTACTGGGTCAATTACAGGCCAGTCTGTGCCAAAAAGAAATTTTTCTTGTCCGTAAGTATTAGCGTAGTGAACAATTTCTTTTGGCCAATGCTTTGGAGCATAAGCGTCACCACCAATATAAATATTTTCATGCTTCCAAGCCATTGAAATCATTTCTTGAGTCCAAGGAACTCCCAGATGTATACCCAGAATTTTCAATTCTGGATATAATATCGATACTCTATCAAGAGTGATAGGCTTTCCAACGCTTGGGAGCCTTCTATTCCTCTGATAAACTAAATTATGACCTAATTGCATCATAATTGGGATATCCAATTCTATACATTTTGAATAAATAGGAAAAACATATTGATGATCAGGAGGAAGATCAAACCAATGAGGATAGTAATGCGCACCTACAAAACCTAATTCATTTACGGCAAACTCAAGATCTCTTAATTGTTGCATTCCTAAAGTAGGGTCAATTCCAGCTAATCCAGAAAATCTATCGGGGTATTTTTCACAAATTGAAGCAACCCTTTTATAACTTATATTAAATGAACCTTTAACATTCATATCTCCACATCTAACAGCTATCAACAAAGAATGCTCAATACCAGCAGCGTCCATCATTTTTAAATATTTTGGGATAGATATACCTCTTCTCATTTCAGGGGTCATTCTTACCTGTTTTTTGAAGTGCTCATCAATACCAGTCTGACCATTCTTAACCTCAACTGGGGTATAGAGATTACATACAATATCAATGAAACCACTCATAAACTTCACTCCTATGGAAAAAATACAATTTATAGATAAATAATCAATAATCTAATGGATTAATTATATAACAATAATTAAACTAATACTAAATTTTTTTACACTCTTTAACAATTAACTTTTGACTAATATTATGTATAACTTGAGATCATTTTTAGAAGAAGAAAAGGATAATATTTTTACATTATCTGATCCAATAAGTCTCAACCAAGAAATCACCGCTATTCAACAAGAATTAGATTATAGAGGCAACTTTCCAATTATTTACATAGAAAAACCAAGGTATGAAAATGGCAAAATAAGCAAGATACCAGTTGTTTGTAATTTAACTGCGAGTAGAGATATTACCTCTAGGGCGCTTGGTATAGAAAATCATCAAGATTTCGCTAAAATTTATTCAAATTTAACTAATGACCCAATCAAGCCAATAGTTGTTTCTAAAGAAGAAGCGCCAGTACAAGAGAAAATAATAAAAGATAATGATGTGAATTTACTTGAATTGCCAGTTCTTACTCAACATAAACTTGATCCAGGCCCTTACTTAACTTCAGCGCATGCAACTACGTTTGATCCGGAAACTAATATTGACAATACATCCATTCAGAGATGTTGGGTAAAGAAAAAAAACAAAATGTCTTACTATCCTTACCCAGCATCTCATAACATGAGAAACTTAAAAAAATTTTGGAGTAAAGGTGAACCTTGCCCTGTGGCTTTTTGGATTGGGCATCATCCAAAAGTCCTAATGGGAACTCAAGCAAAATTATCCTACCCTGAAAGTCACTGGTCTGCGTGCGGGGGGCTTCTAGGAGAAGAGTTAAGACTTGTTCCATCTATAACACACGGTGAAAAAGTTATGGTTCCAGCTGATGCAGAAATTGTAATTGAGGGATATGCTCCAGTAAATCATTTGGAAGCTGATGGTCCATTTGGCGAATATACTGGTTATATGGGGCCTCAGGTTCCCTCTCCAATTTGTGAAGTTTCATGTATTACGATGAGAAATAGTCCTATATATCACGACTATGGTTCAGGACATGCTGACATGCTAGTTCCGGACAATATGGTCATGGAAGGAAAAATCTATGGTATTGTGAAACCAATAGCCCCCTCAGTACAAAGAGTTCATGTCCCCGTTTCAGGAAGAAGGTTTCATGCATATGTTCAATGTAAAAATCCTAAAATTGGAGAAGTAAGAGATGCACTAATGGCAACTTTGTCTTACAGAAGAACAAAAGCTATAATTTTTGTAGATGATGATATAAATATTTTCTCTGATAGTGAAATAATGTTTGCCCTTGCTACAAGAGTTCAATGGGATAGAGACACAATATCTGTTAATGGGCTTCAGGGCTCTTTAATGGATCCTTCAATCGTTAGAGGTGCAAAAACTGTTCAAAAAATAGGTATTGATGCAACTCTTGCTCCGTCTGAAATCCCCGATACACCCGCTCCCATACCACCTAAAAATAGTGTTAATCAAACTGCACTTGAAAATGCTAAATCACTTCTTTTACATATAAACAAAGATAATTGGCCTAAAATATAATGACTAATAAAACTAATTTACCTAACCAAAATGTATCTGGCGAAAAAAAAGGAAATATATCTTGGGTTCAATGTAGTTTTTGTGAATCATGGTTTCATTCAACTAAAGAATTAATAGAGATTAAAACTATTGACCTCCATTGTCCGAATTGCCATGCAGAATTTAAACCTGAAAATTCAAAAAGAATAATTATTGCTTAATTTATGACCTAATTGATTTAATTATGAAAAAAAAGATATTAGTTATTGTTCCTTTTCCCATGACTAATGCTCAATTAGCAAATAGAAAAGAACAATCTAAAAAAGTTATTTTAGATGAAAATATAGAACTTCACTACCAACCTGTAAAAGCAGCACCCAGAACTTTTGTTAGTCAAGAAGATTACCTAATTGCAGATATAGCTATACTTGAAACTGGACTCAAAGCTCAGTCTGATGGTTATGATGCTATTTGTATAGACACTGTTAGTGACTCAGGTATGGCGGCTTTACGGTCTGTTTTAGATATCCCAGTAATTGGGCCTGGCAGAATAATGTTTTTAACAGCTTTAATGCTTGGTGAAAAATTTAGTATTATCACAATGTGGAAAGAATGGTTTGGATTATATTATAAAACACTTACAGACCTAAACTTACATGATAAATGTGTATCGATTAGATCCATCGATGTTGTTCCTGATAATAGGGAGCTTCTAAAAGGAAAAGAACAGGATATAGTCCCACTTCTAATAGACATTGCAAAAAAATGTATTGATGAAGATGGAGCTGATGTAATTTGTTTAGGATCCACAACAATGCATCAAGCTCATGAAAAACTTGAATCTGAATTAGACGTTCCTGTAATAAACCCAGGACCCTTATCTTATAAAATGTCAGAAATGTTAATATCACTAGATTTAAGTCATAGTAGAAAAACTTACCCTAAACCTAAAATTCCAAAACACGAAATGATAATAAAAATGTTAGAAGCAGCCGCCATATTTGAAAAAGATAAACCATTAGAAATTATTGATAAGGAAAGAAAATGAGAAAAGCACTTGTTATTGTTCCTTTTGCATTAGATGAAAAAGGAATATCTAATAGAGAAAAGCAGACAGAAAAAGTAAATTTAGGAAACAATATTAAATTTGAATTCAAACCAGTAACTGCTGGCCCTACAAGTTTTATGAGCCCTCATGATACTGCCTTGATGGAAATGGCAATTTTTGAAGCAGGAATAAATGCAGAAAAAGATGGTTATAATGCTGTGATTATTGATACAATGAGTGACTCAGGTTTAGCTCCCCTAAGATCAATATTAAATATACCTGTAGTTTCTCCAGGAAGAGCTTCTATGTTATTTGCATTAATGCTTGGAAACAAATTTGGAATTCTTGCTCAATGGGAAAAGGCTGTGCCTAGATATAATAAGGTAGTTATAGAATACGGCCTCAAAGATCACTGCGCTGCAATTGATCATTTTGATGAACCACCTGATTTTTCAAATCTACTAACAGGAAAAGAAGAAAAGGTTTTTGCTAAAATGAAAAAAGTATGTGAAAAAATGGTTAATTTGGGTGCAGATGTAATATGTCTTGGCTCTACAACTATGCACCAAGCTGGTGAATTTTTATCAAAAGAATTAGATGTTCCTGTTATTAATCCAGGACCTTTATCATATAAATTAGCAGAAACTTTGCTTGATGTAGGCCTTGTCCACAGTAAAAAAGCTTTTCCTGAACCTCTAGTTCCAAAAATAAATATGATAAAAGAAATGTTTAAAGCAGCAAAGAAAATTGAAGAAGGGAAATAAAAGGTTTAATATGTTAATAATCTTTGTTAGTTTGTTAGGGATATTTAAATAGGAGGAATACATGACTAAATTAATGTCAAAAGAAGAGTTCTGGAAAAAACTTCAGGAAGCTAGAACACCTTCCCACTCAATTGGCCACCCATTTAGTAACTCTTGGAAGAAAGCAGAACTATCTAAGGAAGATCTAGGTTTCTGGGCAATGCAACAGTATTATTATATTGAAGAAGTGCCTCAAATGTTTGCTTTACTATTCGCAAGACTTCCTGATTTAGATGCAAGACTACATATGCTAGAAAACTTAATGGGTGAAGAAATACCCGAGCGTCACCCCGAATTGATGCTCAACTTTGCTGAAGCTTGTGGCTTTGAAAAAGACTTTGTAAGAGCTGGTTATATTAATGGTAGAATACTTCCCTCAACTATTGCTATGAGATCATGGACCTATGAACTAGCAACAATTAGACCTTTATCTGATGCAGCTGCAGGAATAATGGTAGCATTAGAGGGGCAAACGCCAACAATTTACCCACACTATATAAATGCTGGAAAAAAAATGGGATTCTCGGATGAAGATTTAAAATTTTTTAGTGTTCATGTTGAAGCAGATGAGGGGCATGAAGAACATGGCTTGGAAATTTGTTCAAGATATGCAACAACCTATGAACTTCAACTTCAAGCTATTGCGACTGTGGGAACTTCTGCAAGAATGAGATATAGAATGCTTGACGGAGTTTGGGATGCTACCGTGGGTAAAAATCAAATCAAAGCAGCAGAGTAAGAATATTTGTTTAATGCTTCTAATAAGGTAGCTCTAATTACTGGAGCTACTGGAGGAATTGGTAAAGCAACTGTTAAATTGTTTTTGGAATGTAATGCAAATGTAGTAGCTACTGGTCGTTCAATCGAAAAACTTCATTCATTATACAAAAATGATCAAAATGTTTTTTCGATTGAAGCAAATTTTTCAAATGAAAATGATACTAAATCTGCAATCAAACAAACAGTAAAAAAATTCAATAGAATAGATTACGTAGTCCATTGCGCTGGAGCAGTTGGAGGAGGGTTATTAGCAGAAACTTCTTTAGAAAAATGGTACGAATTATTAGATATAAATCTGACTTCAGCTTTTTTATTATGCAGAGAATCCTATCCTTCTCTAAAAAAAACATCTGGCTCCTTAGTGTTGCTCTCCTCAGTTAACGGCTCACATGGCGGGTCATCTGTATCTGGACCAGCATATGCTATCGCTAAGGCTGGAATTAATAATATGACTAGATACTTAGCAAAAGAATGGTCAAAAGATAATATTAGGGTGAATTGTGTTTCACCCGGTCCAGTCGACACTCCTATGCTTAATAGATTAACAGCTGAACAACACAAGAGCGCAAAGGCGGCAACTTTACTTGGAAGATATTCAACAGCAGACGAGTGCGCAGGTTTAATTGTTTTTCTTTGTTCTCCATGGGCAAACTCTATGACAGGTACAATTGAGAATATTTCCTCTGGAATTATTCTTGACTAATTAAACCTAACTCAACTTATCTAGAGAGCTACTGTTAAACCTCCGTCAACAGTTATGACTTGCCCTGTAAGATAACTTGCTCGCTCTGAGATTAAAAAACTCACTGTGTCTGCTATATCTTGAGCAGTTCCAATCCTTTTTAAAGGAACTCCAGAAGCAGCTGCCTTTAAAAGCTTAGGTCCCATTGAGTGAACTGGATCCAAAGCCTGCGCAGTCCAAATTAATCCAGGTGCAATTCCATTAACTCTTATTTTATCAGGTGCAAGTTCTATAGCTAAACCTTTTACAAAACCAGCAATACCTCCTTTAGCGGCTGAATATGGCACATGTTTATCCCAACCGACTGCATATCCGGCAATAGAAGAAAGACAAACAATTGATCCACTTTTTGCTTTTCTCATTTTAGGTGCAGCAGCTCTACAAACACGCATCATACCTTTAAGGTCTACTTCATGTATCCAGTCCCAATCTTCATCTTTAAGGCCTCTCATTGGCATTGTCTTAGCTATGCCAGCATTATTAATTATAACTTCAAGAGGTTTACGGTATTTTTTTTCTACATCAGAAATTACTGAGTTAACATTTTCAGTACTTGCAACATCCATATTATAAAATTCGGCTACACCAGATCTATTTATTTTTCTTGCTACCGCTTTTCCCTCTTTTTCAAGAATATCAGTAACTATTACTCTATAACCTAATTTCCCTAAAGTTATAGATGTAGCTTCTCCTATTCCTATTCCTGCTCCAGTGACTAAAGCAAGAGGGAGATTTTTTTTTGAAATTGCCATTTTATGTTCTCCTAATAATTATTACACCATTGAGTCGCCACCATTGGGACTAATAGTTTGACCAACCATATGACTTGCCTCTTCTGAAGCAAGATAGACAAAAGCTGGGATAATTTGTTCTACACGAGCTAGCTCTCCTTTTGGAATCATAGATTTTATAGCAGCAAGGTGATCGTCCTGAACATCTTCAAGTAACGGAGTATACGTCGCTCCAGGAGCAACACAATTTGCATTAATATTTCTACTTCCTATTTCCCGAGATAGTGACTTTGTAAACGCGATTATTGCTGCCTTTGTTGCACAATAATGGCCAAAATTCTGTGACCCTAAATAGGCAAGCTGAGAAGCCGTACTAACAATTTTTCCCTTATTTCTTTTATACATGTGTGGAAGTACAAAATGAGTACAAAGAAAAACACTTCTAAGATTTATATTTATCATTTCATCCCACATAGAAACTGGCATTTTTTCCACTGGTGCGCCAGTCGCTATACCTGCATTGTTAACCAATATATCTATATGTCCTAATTTTTTTAGGGCATTATTAACCATTTTTTTCACAGGAACTTCTTTTGAAACATCTGCTTGGATCAAAAATACCTTTCTTTTATGTTTTCTTACTTCTGTGGCAACTTTTTTTGCATTTTTCTCCTGAGATTTATTTGGATAGTTAATTACTACATCAGCTCCCTCTTTGGCAAAAGCAACGGCAACACCAGCCCCTATTCCTGACGATGCGCCAGTAATCAAAGCTTTTTTCCCTTTTAATCTTCCAGGCATATTTTATCCTCCTATTAAACTTTCTAGGTCATCATTTAAGCTATTATAAAATTCCATTATATAACTAGTTTATCTAATTTAATATATTAATATCACTTTACGTATTTTTCATCATTATTTATTAGTATACTATGAAAAATCTTTAGCTTGAGGAATGAATGGATAGAGACAAACCCAATTTAGGTGAAATTTTAGGAGCAACAGTAATGACACCTAATATTAAAGAAACTATTAAGCCATATATTGAAATTTTTGATTATCATGTGATTTCAGAAAAAACCATTCCAAACGAACTTGCAAATTTATGGAAAACAAAAGCTCATTACAAAGCTGAATCAAAAATTATTGCCCCAAAGAATAAATCTTATCCTTGGATAAGATTTATTCTTGCCGATGAAGTCGTAAATTATAAAGCCATGACTTCTTACGGTTGGCATAGCTTAGAAATTAATGTTGAAAGCGTTGATCAAATTCCTGATAAATTAATTAATTCAAACTTTAAAATTATTGGAGACCCCCATCAATTAGGAATGAGTAAAAGTATAAGAGCAATGCAGGTTATTGGGTATGCAAAAGAAGTAGTGTACCTAACTGAAATACCAAATGACGGTTCAGTCCCTCATCTACCTATTGCAGATTCTTTTATAGATAAAATTTTTATTGTTCCATTAGGCACAAGTAATATGGATGAGACTCGAGCATGGTACATTAATAATTTTCCAAATATAAATGAAGGTTTAGAAGCAAGAAATATAACTATGCCATTAATTTCTAATGCATTGGCTATAGACCCTAATACAAAATGTTCGATTTGCACAATTCGTCTGCCTAATAAATCATCTATTGAAATAGATGATTACCCAAATGCAGCTTATGAAAGACCAACTCTACCAAATAATCTACCTCCAGGTATATCAATTATAAGTTTTGAAATTGACTCACTTGATAAAGTCAATGTTCCTTTTATCTCCCCTCCTAAAGAAATCAAAGACACACCTTATAACGGTTCAAAAGTTGCGGCAATCCGAGGAAGTGCGTCTGAAATAATTGAACTTATTGAAAAAAGTAAATAATAATGCCGGACTCAGAGATCCCAAATTTAAAATTAATTACCTTTTCTTCCCCTAACTGGGAAGATGCAGTAAATTCCTGGATCAATTTTCTTGGCTACGAAGTTTTAGAAACAGGATATGTTTCAAAAAAAACAGCAAAGTCTTGGAACGCTCCAAATAATGAGGATTCACGCTATGCAAATTTATATAGTAAAAAAGGTGATCAAAAAGTAGGTGTAAGAATTGTTGAAAACTCAGTTCCATCTAATTTTGAATCTTTACGAACATTTGGTTGGTCGTCTTTAAGCCTGCTAGTTCAAAATATAGATGAAATTGTTAATAAATTTAAAAACTCCCCATTTGAAATTATTTGTCCATACAGGACAAAATATATTTATAATCAAAAAATAAGAGTACTGGATATTAAAGGCTTAGGTTCAGAAATAATTTCATTAGTGGAAATCTTAGATAATAATTCTAGGGAGCTACCAACTGCTATATGCAATATTGACAGGCCATTTCTAATCACTTTAGCGTCTAGAGATAATGAAACAACAAAGAATTTTTATTATAATAAATTTTCATTGAAGAAATCAAACGATGTAGAAACTGAAATATGGCCTCTTAGCGATGCATTTCAATATGACCGTGACACAACTTTTGCCCTATCACAAACTATGCTAAGTAACCAAAATTTACTTGAAATTAATGAATATCCTGAAGATGCAACTAGGCGAAAACTAATAACAGGAAATCTTCATCCTGGAATTTGTCATATAACAATGACTGTACCTAAAATTGATGATTTATCTCTTTATTGGTTAACAGAACCTATCGAAATTGAAGAAGGTAAATATAAAAACTGCAGGCAAGTAACTTTTTTTGGTGCAACTGGTGAGCTAGTTGAGTTAATTGAACATAGTTCCAAAGATTAATTCTTATAATAACAACGCGTTAGCTGTAGCATCAATTATAGCCTCCGAGTCTATTTTATGTTCCCTGTATAGGTCTATAGTATCCCCTGACTGACCAAATTTATCTACACCTAAAGAAAAAACTCGATTCCCTTTTACTGAGCCTACCCATGCTAAACTTGCTGAGTAACCATCAATAACAGAAATAATTATTGTATCTTTTGAAACTTGAGATAATAATTTTGAAATATGAGAATTCGTTTTATTTTTTATCCAATCCTTGTAGAGCATATCCGAAGATGTTATAGATAAAACTCCAATTTCTGGAATATCTTCCCTAATTATCTCAAGTGATTTATCTACTTCAGTTACTATGGGACCTGTATATACAATAATTATTGGTGTGTTGTATTTCGGCTTATGATACCAGTAGCCACCTGATATAACTTGAGACTCAATTTTATCTATTTTTCTATCAGGTTGTTTTATGGGTTTTGTAGATAATCTAAGATAAATAGAGGAGCCGCTATCATCTTGCATAAACCAAAAACCCCATTTCATAATTACGCTTAACTCATCAACAAAAGCTGGTTCAAAACTTGCTAAATTATCTTGGCCCATTCCAATTAAAGGAGTGGAAATTGACTGATGGGCCCCACCCTCAGGTGCGAGTGTTATACCAGAAGGAGTAGCTACGAGCATAAATCTTGAATCTTGATAACAAGCATAGTTTAGCGCATCAAGCCCCCTCATTATAAACGGATCATATAGAGTGCCAATTGGAAGTAAACGAGATCCAAAAAGAGAAGCAGAGAGCCCTGCTGCAGCTAAGAATAGAAAAAGATTATTTTCTGCAATCCCCAATTCAATATGTTGACCATTAAAATCCATTGACCATTTGAGTGGAGATAAAACATTTTCCTCTTTAAACGGATCTGGTATACCAGTTCTATCATATAGACCTCTTTGATTTATCCAGGCCCCAAGATTTGTTGAAACTGATACATCAGGAGAAGCAGTAATTAAACTGTTTGAAAATTCTGTTTTTGCTCTACCAATTTCATTTAAAATTTTTCCAAAAGCATCTTGCGTAGAAATTGATTCTCCTTTTGGCACGGGAAATTCAATAGGAATTTCTACTTTTTGAGCATTCATTTCTCTAACTTTATTTTTATTATAAGGTGATGAATCAATAAAGACTTTAAGTTTTTTTTCATCAATACTTAAACCTGCATATTTACTCCATTCCATACCATCTGAAATATTTAATTTCTTTTTGAAAGCATTCATTTGGTCTTGTGTCATTAAACCTGCATGATTATCTTTATGACCAGCGAAGGGCATTCCTCTACCTTTAACAGTATAAGCAATAAAAACGTTTGGCCTCTCCGGGTCAGCCTCTAAAAAACTCTCTAATACTGATTCCATATCATGACCTGCAAGATCAGTTGATAAATCGTATAATTCATTATTATCATAGTCTTGAAGAAGAGATTTTACTCCATCATGGTGTCCAATATCTTTTTCTATTCTTGCTCTAAAACCTTCGCCTCCTTTATATGTTAATGCGCTATATAAAGAATTAGGGCATTCATCAATCCACCTAAGTAATGACTCACCACCTGGCTTTTCAACTACCTTAGAAAGTTTTTTTCCATACTTTAAAACAATTACATTCCAAGAGGTTGTCCTAAAGATATCATCAAACCTACCAAATAGTTTGTCAGAGACTGTAGAATCTAAACTTTGCCTATTATAGTCAATAATCCACCATAAGTTTCTTACATCATGTTTCCAACCCTCAAGCATAGCCTCCCATACATTCCCTTCATCTAACTCAGCATCACCCATCAGTGCAACCATTCTACCGGAGCTATATCCTTCTGGTAATTTTGACTTTGAATCTAGATAATCTTGAATCAATGAAGCAAATAGTGTTACAGCAACACCCAAACCAACTGAACCAGTTGAAAAATCAACTTGATCAGTGTCTTTTGTTCTTGAGGGGTATGATTGAGCACCCCCAAATGCCCTGAAAGCTTTTAATTTTCCAAGATCTTGCCTTCCCATTAAATATTGTATTGCGTGAAATACCGGACTAGCATGAGGTTTAACTGCAACTCTATCATTTGGTTTAAGTTCCCTAAAATATAGAGCAGTCATTAAAGTTACCAGCGAAGCGGAAGAAGCTTGGTGCCCTCCTACTTTTATTCCGTCACGATTTTCTCTTATATGGTTTGCATGGTGAATCATCCAAGAGGAGAGCCATAATGCCTTTTTCTCTAATGCTTTAAGACACTCAAAATCTGCTCGAGGAATACCAACGATTTTATGATTATTAATGTCATTAATTTTGGTCATGATTAAAATTCCTGATAATCTATAGTATCAGAATACATAAGCAATTTAGTTGCAAAAAAAGCAAAAATACATATAATTTTGCAATAATATTGATTAAATTAATTAAAATGGTGAATAATATTTCTAATATTAATATAGATCCGACAGATTTAAAAATTTTAAAAAAGCTTCAAGTCGAGGCTAGGATTTCTAATATTGACCTTGCGGGAGAAGTAGGAATTTCACCCTCAGCTTGTTTAAGAAGAGTTAGAGATCTTGAGAGTAATGGAGTAATTGACAAGTACGTAACAATTATAAATCCATTAATTCTAGGTCTTGGTGTAACGGTAATGATAAGCGTTACTCTTGAACAGCAAGTTGAGAAGGCATTAGAATCTTTTGAAAAAGCTGTACGTGAATGGCCAGAGATTATGGAAACTTACCTTATGACGGGAGATTCAGATTATTTACTTAGGGTTGTTGTATCTGACTTGCCCGCATATGAAAAATTTCTAATGGAAAGACTAACAAAACTTCCAGGGATATCATCAATTAAATCTTCTTTTGCACTTAAAGAAATATTACATAGAACAGCTCTACCAATTAAAGTTTAAAATTTTTTTCTAATATTTTTTCTATATTTCTAGAATAGCACAATAATTCTTCATCAGTATTTGAAAAGGAGCTAATTAAAATTCCTGTTGGAATACCATTAATGTCAATTCCACTAGGAAAAGTAACACCTGGTAAATTAAAATAGTTTCCTATCATTGTGTTTCGCAAAATCAGACTGTTCAATCTATGAAATTCATCTGTATCTGAAACTAAATCTTTAATCTGTGGAGCTCTTATTGCAACTGTTGGCATGAGTAAAAAATTTTTATTATCAAATATTCTTTTTATTCTTTTATTTAAATCTTTTCGCTTCTGGACAATATTTATATAATCCAGGGCATTCTGCTGTCGACCTAATTCAATTCTATCTATAACTCTATTATCAATTAAGCTTTTATCTTTATGGGTCAAATAATAATTTAAATTATAAAAGGCTTCCGCTGTTACAATTGTTCCATATTTTTTAGATGATTCCTGCATCTCATCAAACTCTTTTATATATTCCCTTTTTATTTTCAAGCCATTGCGTGAAAGAAGAGATAAAGAATTTTCAAAATTTTCAATTACTTCTTCTGAAGCTTTATCATAAACATAATTTTTAGGTACTGTGAATGAAATATCGTTTAGTTCAGCTGCCCTGGGTAAAACTACGTGCTGATTTCTAAGTGCTCTTTCAATTAGAATACAATCATCTATACATTTTCCAATTGGGCCTATTGTATCTAGAGTGTGAGATAAGGGATGAACAGAGCTCTTATCAATACGCATCTCAGAAGATTTATAACCAATTAATCCATTCATTGATGCAGGTATTCTCACCGAACCTCCAGTATCAGTTCCTATTGAAGCAGGACAAAGACCAGATGCTACTGAAACTGCTGAACCAGAGGATGAACCACCTGGAATAAATTCCTTATTTTTACTGAAGGGATTTTTTGGAGTTCCAAAATTATTATTAATACCCACACCAGAAAAAGCAAATTCCGTTAAGTTAACTTTCCCAATAACTATCATCCCTGCTTCTTTACAGTTTGAAACAACTTTTGCATTTTTATCTATAATTTTTTCATTTTTACGAGTTAGTGATCCACATGTAGTTCTATAACCCTTAATATCAAAAAGATCTTTCCATGCCAGAGGTATTCCATCTAAAGGACTTAGCTGTTTATTTTCTCTATAGCGTTTTGAACTTTGTAGTGCATCAGAACGGGAATTATCTTCATTTCTTGAAATAAAAACACTTTGATCTTGATGATTAACAATTTTTTCATTAAAAAAATTTAATAGGTCTAAAGGATCTAACTTATTGTTTTTTAATAACAAGGACAATTCTTTTATTGTATATTTTGATAAATCTTTATTCATAATATTATTAAATATTCAGATTTCCTAATTTATTAAATTTTTCGAGAGAGTTACGAATATCTGAAGAATGAATGTTTTTTAATATAAATACTAATCTACTATCACGATTTGAATTTGGCCACGCATTTAAATGCATTGGCTCATGAATAAAATGTTGAACACCATGAATAGCAACAGGTGTTTCTGATCCAGTTATATTTAGTATTCCCTTAACACGAAGAATATTTTCTCCATGGTAATGTAGTAGCATCGTCAACCAAATCCCAAAAGTTGTCCAATTAATTTTTTTATCAAATGTCAAATTGAATGAGTAGATTTGTTCATTATGCCTATTAATATCATGCACATGTTTATGTTGAGTTAAATTTTCTTCGGATTCTATCCATTTTTTTACCTCAACAGATTTATTTTCTATTGAGAATAAATCATCTTTAAAAATTTTATTAAGAGAATTTTTTTTATTTTTATATAAAATTGGAACAGATGGATTAAGCGCTCTAACCTCTTTTATAATTTCAGTCATATTACTTTCATTTATATCTGATTTGGTTATCATTATTCTATCCGCAACAGCAATTTGCTTTTTGGATTCATAATTTTCTTTCATATGAATGATACCATTTATAGCATCAACAGTTGTAATAACATTACTAAGGCGGTAATTATTCTTAATTATATTTCCTTTACAAATAGAGTAAATTATTGGAGAGGGATCTGCTAGTCCGGTCGTCTCAAGTATAACCCTACTAAAGTTGATTTCTTTAGTGTACCTTCTATCTAGTAATTCTAATAAAGTTGAAGTCAAATCTTCTCTTATTGTACAGCAAATACATCCTGATTGTAATAGCACTGTATCCTTGTCAAGATGTTCTATCATTTCATGATCCAGACCTACTTCTCCAAATTCGTTAACTAATACTAAAGTATTGGACATACTTTTTAACTTTAACAAATCTCTTAATAAAGAGGTTTTACCAGAACCAAGAAAGCCTGTTATAACATTTAATGGTATTAATTTTTTTAAATCTTTTGTCATTTTAGATCTTTAGAAATTAATGAAGCTATTTTTTTTAGAAAATTTTTATCAAGCGGGTCAAATGATTCTTTACCCATGTTATCAATAACAGACCAAACAGCAGATACATGAGGAGCTATCTCAGTTGAGCCTTTCCCATTTGAAACCAAATATG
>MDSW01170760.1_pt1 | contig 15893 bp, 26 predicted proteins | sample 811171 | NCBI WGS metagenome assembly MDSW01 (sample SAMN05326641, study PRJNA326480) | marine metagenome | isolation source: seawater | place: Atlantic Ocean: North West | collected 2012
AGCCGATTTCAGCAATACCTTCTATCTCACTTGGATGGTCGAATGCCATGTAGTTACCCTTCGGGTCAATGACACATAGGAAATAATCACCTTTACGATAACCCTTGCCAAGTGTGCGATTAGCCCACTGTGCGCCCGAAGCCGCACCACTAACGCTCTTGTAATTCTCCAAATCGTTGTTTAATTTGCCCTTCATACACAAATCAAGCGGGTCTATTTTACCGCTAACAATATCATCAACCAAACCACTTAATTCATCAGTTATTTTTACGGAATCTCCTTTGTTGAGAATACCGTCAATTACTTTACCCATTGATTCTTTCATTATTGTTGGCATCCTTGATTGCTTCAATTCAATTCCCTTGACATATCGCTTCGGGTCATGGTGTTCACCATCAGTCCAAGTCACAAGACCACAATACCTATTCTTTCCCATCAGAACAAAGGTTTCAGACCACTTTTCAAACTGAACGATAATAGGACTCATTTCATCGTTGATTGAATCTAATTTTTGAAGTCCGGCATCAACGCTTGGTATTTCGCACATTACAGAATCGGTGTGACCGTACACAACGGGGAATCCATGACTTTCAGCAACGGTCTTGAGTTTGAGCAAAGTTTGCCTTGAAGCATGAGTAATAGCAGACGCTATTTTGGGGTGATAGAGGCCATACTTTGCGTCACCGGCACAACCATACATAGAAGCCACTAAAGACTTCGTAGCGTACTGTAATGCGTCATAACGCACCCTTTCCTCATCGGTCTTAGCATCCTTGAGCAACGCCTTGTATTTGTCACGCAATTTAGTCATGTTATCCATTTGACGACCAAGCAAACCCTGTTTATCTTGGGAGAAACAAGTACCGTTACCACAATCCTTGCCATTTGCGTCAAGTGTGTCCCACGATATGTTGTGAAGGTTCACATTACTATGATACATGGCTTTGACATCTAAGATACCTATGTCGTGGTGTATTCCCTGTGGCGCATCGAGAACGATAGCCGCATCGTATTTCACCTTGTCAAATATAGGTTTGGATGGGATTTGGAAATCCACTTCGGGGTCACACAATGTCAGACAAGTAAATACTTTTGTCACAAAAGGAGTAGTGGCAATATCGCACTGAACGATGTGCTGAACCGCTACGAAGTATTCAATCGCATTGACAAGCGCATTTAGTTTTGGGAGTAAAGCAACATCTTGTCTGTTGTAATCAAGATACAGAACAGGGTCGGAATAATATGTATCGTGACCGTCGGGCAATTCGACTTTCTTTTCCCCTAAACATTCCCACGCCACATCATCTAACTTGTAACCGGCTAACTTGCCATTCTTCAATTCCCATAACTTAGGAAATGCTTGCATCAAGTCAATTACATTTCTCCCAACAATAGGTTGCGACCAATCGCCATAGTCATATCGCAAGCGATTGACGGGCGACATCAACTGTGCCTTGACTCCAACCGCTTGACAACGCTTGACTATTTGTTTAATATCCGCACCTGCAACATACCATCCGGTGATAATGTCGGGGTCTTGTGTTCTCATAAACCCAACAAAGTGTTGTAGTAATTCCCTTTCTGTGTTGAATAGAAGGATAGGGGTATCGTATTCGTATTTGTTGCCCTTAGCATCAACCATTTCTTTACGCAATCCACTTGAGATACCATACCATTCAACTCTCTTAGGCAACACGACCCATGAGTATAGATTTTCCGTAAAACTATCATAGACTGTGAGCATTGTTATTTCGCCTGTGCTTACTTTCCATTCACCGTCAAGATACCAAACTCGGTGCTTGTATGATGGGAACGGTGCATCACCACGCTTTACTTTAGCGGCTAAAACTTTATTGACATACGGAACATTCGCCTCCCATGTCGGGCCAATGTCCTTGACGCGTCTAATCTCATCAGTGCTTAAACAAGTAACCTTAGTCAGCGATTCGCCAAACACACCCTCGTAACCGGCCTCTTTACGACCTTCTATGTATTCAGCCGATTCATCCTCAACATAACAATATGGGAGGAAATCAGTTATGCGAGTTTCAACCCGCTTTCCTTCTGAATCCCTGTGTCTAACTAAGACATCGTTGCGACCTACTGCATCCACTATCATGTAAATAGGTTACACGGTGGGGGTTATAAACATGCTCATAGGCTCTTGCGACCACGATTTCTTGTTGGAATCGAATGCTTCTTGAGCCAAGCAAAAATAGTCATAGGGGTCACATCAAATTGTTGTGAGATGTCTGCCATAGTGCGACCTTTATCTGCATATTGTGTTAGCAACCAATCACGGTCTTGATACATAGGTTCAGACGGAACCAAACCATATGTTACATCGAGATAAAGCGTATCTCCGTTAGAAGCCCTTGCTTCTACACGCTGATTTCCCACATCATTAAAGTCAATATCAAACTCAACGGATTCGCCATTGGTCGGGTCTATTACAGTTACCATGACCTATACCAAATACCATACCAATATAAGGTTATCTATTCAAGGGGATGCTCAATATCCTTGTCACCGAGAGTCCATTTGAGAGTTTTAATCACACCCTGCAAAGCCTTAATCTGTTTGATATGATGCAACCTATCGCCATATGATAACTTATGTGCGTTTGTAGTATAGATAGTATGGTGATAATTATACTTCTTCTCGGCCTTGTCGAGCATATCATGTATCTCATCCCATGTACGATTATACATATAGTGTTCAGTTTCTTGATGGTCGCTCATCGTCATGTTCAGTCGGGTTAGGAACATGTCTTATAATCGTTGTCCTTCTATCCTCATGGACTATTTTCATAGTGCCACAATAGACCCTTCGTTTCCAATGCGGCAAAGTGTCTGCATTTTCGGCTCGCTTGTAACAAACAGAAACTTGAGTTACTTTCTCTATACCACATTCTCTACACTTTCGCAAGCATTTACGGGGGCTTCTGCTCAAGGGTCAATCCTCCACACCTGTTGTTTAGGGCTAAAACTAATCTCATCATACATTTCCTTAGACATAATATCGTCTGCATCATCATACGATTCAATTCGGGTGTAGCCAAGTCGAGTAACTACTTTTGCGAGATGTTCCATATTAGATTCTTCAATTGGATTAAGGACTGTTACTTTCACACCTTCAATTCGTTTATTCCGTTCCTTGAGCAATTTGCCATGTGAACCTTGTTTGCGATATTCGGGCTTGACATAAGTATTACCGACTAAAGTAAAATCACTATATCCTCTTGAACCTGTATATGCCACCGGCCCATCCTCTTCAAGTAAAACCCAATATGTCATTTTAGAAAAGCAATTGGGATAACCCTTCTCAATGGGGGTAGGTATTTCTTTTCCCCAAACTTTTACTAACATTTCATGGGTGGCGACAATGAGTATATTCGTCATACCCACTTCACCTCATCCTTAATCAGACCAACCTCCATCTTGAAATCACCAATTCTTTTTTCCGCAATTTCAACATAGTCACGGCTCAATTCAGTTAGTATCGCGTTGCGACCATGCTTGATTGCCGCTATTGCCGTTGTCCCTGCACCACCGAAGGGGTCAAACACTGTACCGCCCACTTGACTACCTGCAAGCACACAAGGCTCAATCAATTCGATAGGGAATACCGCAAAGTGCGCTTCGGGAAATGGTTTAGGCCCAACCCACCAAACGCTACGCTTGTTGCGGGTCTTGTATTCCTTGGTTCTCGCTTCGGCAATACCCGTCGCTTTACTTTTACGGGAAATATCACCATCTTTAGCCCAAGAATCATCATCACCATACTTGAATGCGTATGCCTTCTTATCGGGCTTAGAAGAACCCGTTACAGGTTCCTTGATAGCCTCATGGTCGAAGTAATAATTCTGCGACTTAGTTAGTAAAAACATATACTCATGGTTCTTAGTGCATCTATCCTTTACAGACTCCGGCATACAATTTGGTTTAGCCCAAATAATATCCTGTCGCAACCACCAACCGGCTTCTTGTAGTGCAAATGCTACTCGCCAAGGGATGCCGACCAAATCCTTATTCTTGAGATAACCACTTGCGTTATTGCGTGAAGTCATAGGCAAATCACGCTCGCCATCACCGATAGTTTGCGGTGTGCTTGTTTTTCTTGAACCGGCACAATAGGAGTCACCGAGATTCAGCCATAGTGTACCATGAGGCTTGAGAATACGCTTGACTTCATCAAATACTTTTACGATATTTTTAACATATTGTTCGGGCGTTGGTTCAAGTCCTAACTGTCCGAACCAAGCATCACAATGTTTGCAGAACGCCTGTTCTTGCGGTTCCCAATATGCGGATTTCAATTGTAATGAATTGTTATTTTTACGGGTATTCTCACTTGGTCTTGTGTAACCCTCCCAATCACATTCACATTCGGGGTCGCCACCCCAAACCTTACCGCCACCGCCATAATCACGCAACCCCCAATACGGAGGACTTGTAATTACAGTATCAACGGACTCATCGGGGATTTGTTGCATCTGCTCGATACAGTCACCGATATGGATTGTGACTTCGCTCATACCCCATCCCTCAATTGATACTCATAGGGAGGGGAAACGGTTCTATCAACAAGACCAATCCTATACAAATTACCTAATAGATTACCCGCAATTCTTGACGACATATCGCAATTCTTGTTAGTATATTTACGCGCTCTTTGAGCAATCTCGCTCGACTTCAAATACCCATCCGTTTTATCGGTATCATATTTCAAAGCCGCCAAAATAGCAACCTTTAGATAACGCCTTCTTCTACTTACTTTATCGTCTATTATTTCTAATAAATCATTAACTTGTTGTAAACTAAGATTCCGCAAAGCACCGTTCTTTAGATTAACAACGGTATTACTCATACGACCACCTTGAAAAAAATACGGGCGGGGAGAACGAAACAGGCGAAACACAATACCCGTCGCACAGTGGAGGCTGACTCTTCGTTTTTATTCACGCAAACTCCCCATGTAGTATTAATTCTTCAACAATGCCGCATGGAAAGCCCATGAATTATTGTTGAAATTGATTAGCATTCTGTAACCTTGACCGAACTTAGTAAAGTCAAAGACACTGATTATACATTCACCGTGGAAATGTTTGAACAGGTCGTCAAGACCACCATCAAACTCACATTCCCACCTACGCGGGTCTGTTGTTTTATCAGTTAAAGTAGTAGTGGTCTGTCCTAAGTGTGGGTCGCCAACAGTTATCTTTAATGTCGAACCACCACCTTCAAACTTGTATAGGTTCAATCGTTGCCCGTTGATATTGTCACATCTAAGTGCCTCATACAATTCGGTGCAATCAAACACATACTGCATTTGTGCATCAATCTTCTCACCATCAGCAGTAGTGTATCTTGCATTGGTTACATCAACCCTGTCTGCAAGCGACATACTTTTCTCCCTAAAGGTCTTTAGGGTTTCTGTGCTATGCGAAAAAGCCTTAGCATCAAGCGAAGCATCAAGCGTAGTCTGTTTGTTTGCAGACTTAAACTTCAATTTGTTAGTAGCACCATCATAAGTTAGAGTAACCGATTGACTGTGCATCTTGAGAATACCTAACACCCTGTCAATATCCGGTATGGGAATTAATTCAGTGGGATTGATAGAAGTAACACCATCGGTTGCAGTATGACCTTCAACATAAGTCAATCCTGTCATATCCCTTGTCAAACTTAGGATGGAAACATTAGCACCATCACATGACAAAATACAAGAATCAACCTGTGATTGACCTTTGCCATTCACGGTTTGTTTTCTCTTAGAAATAGTCAATAGATTCTGCAAAACTGCATTGTTTACTTTTACGGTCATTGTAGCCTCTCCCTTTCATACAGTCTATGAGTTAAAGCAGTTTGTGGTTGTTCCTGTTGTAACTCCATAATCGCACTGAATAACTTATCAGTCTGTCCTCGGATTTGAGTATCTTCGACCAAACCTTCTGTGATAATACGCTTGATGGACTGAACCTCTTGCTTCAACAAAGCAATTTCTTCAATGATTTGGGTTTGGAATCCCGACATCTTTTGAAGATGCTTGTAAATGTCTAGTATGTGTTCCTCGTCGCCCATATTATATCACACCTTCTCATTCTTCTTGTCCTTTGAATCCCATGTTAAGAACGGTAGTCCCGACCACTTAACCTTCTTGTCTTTGACGGATAAGATTTCATGGGTTTCACCGATATGTTCCATATGCTTACCCTTGATTTCTTCAAGCATAGCCTTGACGACCCAATCCCCATCCTTTAGTTTAGGGTCGGCCTTAACACCAGCCGCAGCATCAGCCTTCTTCATGTAACGGGATAAGAAAATCTGTTGAGAGAATAGACGCATCGTTCCCTTCTCCCATTCCGGTCTTTCACCGACTTTCATCAAGACTTTGCCACCGTTGCCATTATCAACATAGTTACTAATGTCCTTTAAGTGGAATGTAAAGAATACACATGGAACCGCAAGACCATGCAAACGGGTCATAACTTCACGGAATGTTTGATTGCGAGTACGCCATTCTTTCTGATTGAAGGCATCACCTTCTTCTTTGATAACACCCTTGCGTAGCAGAATAGAAGTCATAGCGTGTTCACACCACTTTAGGAATGTTGAACCACCATCGAATACGATAGCCGCAATATCCTCTCCTTCGTTTACTTTATCCGCAATTATATTGACATAGTAATTTGCCTTGTCAATCAATGCCGCATAATTGATAGTAGAATCGTCGTTGTAAATAGAATCATCCCTTTCATCGAGAAGCGGTAATACGGTGATTTCCTTATCGTCACCATAAACTTCTTCGACTGTGGATTGAGCCGAATTATCAACATCAATGATAATTACTTTGCCCTTTGGTCTAACCTGTCTTGCGATTGATACCGCAAGACCACTTTTGGCACAATTCTCTTTTGCCACCAAAGCCATTCTAACAGGAACGGACTGTGCAGTATTGTTCTCAAACAATCCTCGATAGTATTCCTTTCCAAATCCGCTTTTTACCGGCTCATTATTAGCCGCCTTCTTGTTCTCTCCCCAAGCCATATTATCACCTTATCGTATTAACCATATAAACATGCTGATTAAGCATCCTTCGGTAGTATAATCGTATCTGTAAGTAACACTAACTTAGCGATTGACACCGCCACTGTTAGCGAATTGACTACTACTTGTGTCGGGTCAAGAATACCCGCATCCCACAAGTCCGTCTTTAGCATAGTTTTGAAATCCATACCAACATTCCGGTCAGAAATACTCCATATTGCTTCGGGAGAAATGTTGGCATTCTCACACAAGATATTGAAAGGTGCATCCAAAGCAACGGCCATGGCACTTGATTCCGAAGCAGAACCATAATACTTGAAAGTCAATCCACCACCAACAGTTACACCGCCTTCGATAGCAAGCCTTGTTGCATTGATGGCATCATCAATACGCTCTCGCCTTTCAGTAGCCTCTAAGTCAGTCATACCACCAACATGAATCGTACATACGCCACCATCGAGTCGAGCAATCCTTTGACTTATTTTTTCCTTATCAAAAGAATGGTATGCTTCTTCTCGCTCATCATGTAAGTGTAATACTTTATCGGTAATTCTTTCCGGTTGCGATTCATCTTCACCGATAATCATAGCGGAATCAGTAGTAGCAATTACTCTTCGGGCAGAACCAAAGTGACCTGCACCCTTTTCAATATCTGAAATACTATCAGCACCAATACCGGAGAATACATGACAATCAGCAACCAAACCTAAGTCCTCAAACCATTCATCTTTGTAATCACCATATCCAGCGATACGAACAACACCCGCTTTTACTATTCCCTTAATACTATTGACAAGAAGGTTCGACAATGCGACACCCTTCATATTTTCAACAACGAATAGGATAGGTCGAGATTCCTCAACCGCAATCTCAAGTGCCGGTGTAATATCTTCAAACTTGTCAATAGTTTCTTTTGTGATAACAATAATAGGGTTCTCCAAAACACATTCACCGTTGGTAGCAAACATCGGACTCACTAAACCGGATGGCATATCGAACCCATCCACTATTTTGTAATGAGTAGTCCCGTCAAACGAAGGGGCGAGAGTAATAGCGGTTTCAGCACCACGCCTATTGAAAATCTCCGCAATCATATCCCCTAAGTCGGGGTCATTGTTAGCCGCAATAGTAGCGACATACTTCAAAGATTCTAAATCCTTTGTAGAGATAGGCGTAGTGGTTTCTTTTATGGAAGAAATAGCGACTCGGCTTGCTTTGTCAATATCATTGAATACTTCAACGGGACTCATACCTTGCTCTATCCATTCAAAGGCTGAATTACACAATGCCTGTGCTATAAGAGTAGCAGTAGTAGTTCCGTCACCCGAAGCCTTCTGCGCTTGCTTGGCGACTTGTTGAATCAATTGAATGCCGACTTGCACTTCGGGCATATCAGAATGAACCGCTTCAACAATAGAAACACCATCGTTTAGAATCATTGGAGGCAGGTCGCCCCTCGCTATTACTGCCGTTCTTGCTTGTGGCCCTAATGTTCCCTTAACCGCGTCAGCAACAATGTTGATTCCCTTTAACAAAGCCTTTCTCGCTCGCAATCCTGTAATTACATTACTCATTTATTCACCTGCCTATGCTTATACTGAATAGCGCGGAAATGACAAACCATTACACCGTCTGTATTCATAACATCATCAGCAGGGACAAAAACAATGTCACCTTCTTTTAGGGTAAAAGATAGTTTGGCGTTTGCATCCCCACCGATAGATAATACTTCGTAGCGACACCTAAATAAATTGGAGATGATTTTACCGTTGCTTCTCATCCCCGCTTGTTTGCGGGACTTGAGTACGACCCATTCTCCCAATGCTATTGGTTCGTCGGATTCGGTATCAACCCATTCCTCATCATCCATGTGGACTCTCAATCAGCATCCCATCCGGTTTCAGTGTCAGCATCCATAGTATCAGCAAGAGGGGTCATGGCATTTACACACCACCAGCCGCTTGTAGAGAATCGCAATTCGCCATCTTTGGTAGTCCAAGGTTGCCCGATGATAACCAATTCAGAACCAATGCCGAAGTCCACTTCGCCTTCATGTTCCGATGGAACAATCATGTCAATAGGTGGCGTACCGGACATAATATCCACATCAGCAAGAGTTAGAACAAATCCGCCTCTCTCTCTTGGGTCAATGTGAACGACTTCAACAACAGTACCAAAAGTGGTATTCCACTTTTCTTTTTGCTCTAAACTATCATAGACTTCGGCACACTTCTCAAGTGATGGTAGAAGAGTTTCACCGAGCCAATCAGCAATAATACCACTTGGGCCGTTGTCACCCATCAAATCAGTGAGAGGTGGGGAAGGGAAAATCTCGGCCTTAGAAGAATCAGCAGTAAAGACAGTAGCCTTAGTACCGTAACATAGACCCGCTTTGTTAGCAGACTTTAGACCAATAGTACCTGTTACAAAGGTAGGGAATTGAATCTTAGCCTGTTCACCGCTTAGGCGTACTTCGATAGCACCAACATTACCATTACCAGCCGCATTACGACCATAGAAGATACAAGTACGGTCTAATTCCTCAAGGGGTCTTAGCGCACCATATTTGAAGTTAGCATTACCATTAGCAAAGGTCATGTTATTCTTATCCCAAATCAAACTGAAATAAGTACCATCGTCTAAAGCCATACTACGCTTTGGTAACTGTGTGTCCCTTGTATCATACTGTTCTTCAAACATTCTTTTTTCCGTTAAAGAAGGGTTGTAATGATTAGTAAAAGTATCATCGTGGTTGTCCTCAAACAATTGGATAGCACCTTGAGTAACAAGAGCCATGCGACCCTCTTCATCAAGACCTTCAAGCGTATTCTTCATCTTGTTATACGCCATCTTAGCCCAATCCTTCGGGCGTGGAACGGAAACGAACATACCTTCGTAAAGGTCTGCACCACTACGAGCAAGACGAGCCTTTTCAGCCGTCATTTGGCGAGCCGCTACCCTAAGTGCAAGCACTTTACTTTGTTCTTCTGTTTTGCCCGAAGCCATCCAACCAGCACTTTCTGTTGAAAATACTGCTGATGCCTTGTCAGCCAATGTTCCTTCATCTGTACCAATTTGATTGGCAACCTTTCCTAACATGTCCTCATACTGCATACTGCATTACTCCTGTAAATTGTCGTTGTCCGAAGGGGGATATAAACATACCTATTGGCCCCCTTCACACATCATTCTCACAAAATTGTGACGCACAACCTGTTCATCCACACCGTTGATAATGTCACGCTCGCTAACGATTGCGGCCTCAACGACTCGCATCTTGTTTGCAGGTGACGCAACACCATTCACGGCAAATGTGAAAACATTCCTAATCTGTTCACGAACAGGCCCAATGAGTATTTTCACACCTTCTTCATACGCCTTATCTCTAAAGCATAATTTCAAGAAACGGTTGTAGTCCATTTCGGGAGTAGTCAAACTATCAATAAATGATTGTCTTTCTTTTACGGGTAAATTAGAAGCAGTTTGAAGCGCACCGATAGCATTCCTCAAATCGCCCTTGTGCTTGCGAACAATAGTGCTATACATTTCGCCTGTAATTTTGTCAATAGCACCTTCTTTGGATGCGATTTCAACCAACCTATCAACCATATGGATTGCACTAATCGGTTCAAATGTTCTAACTTGGCATCGCGATTGTAACCAGCGTGAAACCTTCGGTAATCTATTACAAGTAAGGATAAAATAACCACTTGCATTCTCAATCACACCTTTCAATGCCGACTGTGCCGCATCCGTCAATTGGTCGGCTTCGTCTAACAAGAATATGCGCTCTCGGATTCCGCTTTGAACCATAGGGATGATGTGTTCTTCAACAAACTCGATACCTCTTTGCTTCTTAGATGAAGCATTGAAAACGATTAACTGATAGCCTAAGTCCTTAGCCAAAGCATGAGCAACAGAAGTCTTGCCCGTTCCCGCTTCGGGGGAATAGAATAGGTAATGTTGCATAGGTGCATTATCAGCGACAATAGCCATCAATTCAGCAACAAGAGCATCTTGCCCTACAATACCCGTTAAACTATTAGGTCTGTATTTTGTAGCCCAAACTCCGTTCATTCTAACCAAACTCCCCTACACTTTAACAACCAAATAATCATCAGCGTTTCCTCCTTTCGTAACTAAATGTGCCGTTAGGTTGGCGAATCATAATCGCCATCGAACCGTCACCATATACAATAGTCAATCTCTTAATATCGCACATATCTAACTTCATTTATTCACACCCCTTGAAACTTTACCCCGTAAAGAAAATCTCGGTCATGCCACCAAGACGGCTTGCCTCGACATTCTTTCCAAGTAGCCATGTATCGCTTTTCACCCATGTAGTAATTTCTGTACGCCTTGACAACATCACCTTCGACCTTGTATTGTTCGGGCATACATTGTGGCATAGTAGTCATACCGCCTTCGGGAATAAGATATGCTAAACCAAGTAATGTGTTACATATTGAATCTGTGCAGAAGTGAGTCTTGCCATATCGGTTAGTGTATTCCACACAAAGGGCACCACCATGTTCGATAGCCCAAAGATAGTTTTCCCTTGAATCTCCTAACCAGCGAGTCATAGGGTGATTGTGATAACCGCCACGATGAGGATTGCCAGCCTTTGTGAGAGGAAGCATATCGGGAGTAGCACCATGTCTAATACAAGCAGAAGTAGCCATTTGAGTTATTTCTGTGATAATTTTAATTACATGCTTGTCGCAGTTATCCTTAGCGGATTGAATAGGGCAAGCATTGTCACCTAACGGAAACATATTCATGCTCTCATCCTCCTATCGGTATCGGCATGTTCAGCCATTTCCATTTCTACCAATTGTAGGAAACAGTCTTTGCATACAGGGTCGGAAATCCATGACATAGTAGCACCTGCACAACCACAAGCGGCACACTTGGGAAAATGACGCAGTACCAACCATTCGATGAATCGCTTGTAAAGTCTAACTATCATACTCATTCCTCCAAGTATTCTTCAATCATTTCGATAATCTCATCTTGGCACAAATCGGACATACATTCCCCATCATATTCCCATACCCATTCTTTTTTAATAGCGGCTAAAGCATCCAACACTTCTTTTATGGAATAACTACGAACATTCCACGGTAAAGGTTCACCGTTAAACTCTTCGTGAGCCTTTTCCTTTTCATCAATGTACGATGTGATTTCTTCATCAGAAAATATCCAATCAAGTCTTTTTAGTATTTCATCCTTCATTTTTACACCTCTCTATGTAATCAACGACAATTTGTAACTTGTCAAGAGAACAACCCCAAATGAAACTCAATTTATCTCTATTGAATCTGTCCCACTTTCTATCAACATAGGTATTGTTAGATTGTGGGAAAAACAAATCGTGAAACTCCGCCTTGTTAAGACGGTTGAGATACTTCAATTCATCAGTAACTTCTTTCAATTGTAACATTTTCTGTTGTGCATATCCCATATTCATTCCTCCAAAAAATCAATCAACATCATTCTTTTGCGTGTACCTGCAACAGAAGTCTTAGCCATGTGCTTCTTGTCCTCTAACTTAACAGTCTTAGGAGAACCCTTATCAACATTCTTATTCGGTTGTTGCACTACTTCATCGGGGTCGCCAATGAAATACCTAAACGCAGAATGATAAGCCCTTCTCGTCTTGCGACCAAGCAAAGGGAAAGTGACAATAAAATTAGCATATACCTTTTTACCACTAATGTATCTACGGCCTGTTAGATTGATGAAATAACCTCCATGCGTATGTCCTAATTTAGCGACAGAAGTAACTTTGTAACCACCGCATGACGGCACAGTACGACCCTTGATGATTTCCTTCATCTTGGTTTGGTTCAATACTTGACCGACTTTATACGGACTTCTTTTTACTATTATTTTTGTCATTTGTGTTTGCCTCCTTTGGCTTGTAATCGGAATGCTTCTTGGGTAGCCGATGCTTTCTCCTTTCAGCGAGATTGTATATTAACTTAGTGACATTGGTAACACCTTGGTCGAATCGCTTAGTGCTAACATCATCCGTTGCCATTACTTCATGTAACTCGGCAACATCAATGTTATGCAAAATCCAATCAAGGACTTCGTATTCAACATGTGGTACTGTCTGCGCTCTATCCACGGTATTCATTCCCCTTACAATATACTCTCATCACGGTACTATATAAAGGCATGTATTGGCGACTAAAAGACTAACTGTATCGCACACAAGTTAAACATTCGTCTTTGCCTTCGGGCTTGATTCGGGTTCGACCACATGACAAACATTTGCTCGCCCTCGCTTTTTCCTTCGGGGTCATAGTAGAAGGCTCTCTAATGTAAATCAATTCGTCTTTGCATAATACTACATCACGGTCAATATCATAAACGAGATGCTTAGATTTTACACCAACCATATTCTCGACTGTCTTTTTCCCTACTTGTATTACACTATGAGATTTGCATAGTAATGCGGATAAACTATGTGGAGAAGGCACATGATTGACTCCCTTTCGTTCAGCCAATGCCGATGCGACTTCTTCTTTAGTCATAGGGCCGCTATCGTATAGGATTTCTAATATCGCTCTCCTAACTCTTCTATTCGTTGCGCTCATGTTATCCGGCACCCACTTTACCTATTAAAGTAGTGGGAACACTTCATAAGTCAGACCACATGAACCAATCCACCGGAATAGCCTCTCCGCCCTCCATATATTCTTTTTCCTCCCCCAAAAATTGTTTTTCAAGACGAGCCGCATAACCTTGTCGCCAACGCTCAACAACAACGGATAAAATAAATAAAAATACAAAAGCAAAACAAGTACCTATATCCATTCCAAAATACTCTCCTTTGTTTTTTTGACACCCTTAGGTACTTTACCCGTATCTCTAACATCGTTACGGACTTTTGCTGAACATTCTAACAATTGTTCCCAATACACATCAGACTCACGGAAACCATGCGGTCTTTCTTTTGCGGTTGTTTTACGCTTCGGCCACCTTATACCTCGACCTGCTTCGACACCATAAGACAAAATCGCCTTAGCATACTCATCCGGTAAAACAAAAACACAATCGGAAAGCAACCTCCACAAATCTATGTCCCTACGATTCTCACGCAAGAAGGAAAGAGCAAGGGGAGTCGGTAAACGCTCGATATACTTAGCCGCCTGTTCACGATTGCCCCAATTCAACATAGCACCCACTTCACGCTTGAAGTCAGACTTTCGCACAATAAGAGATTTGTCAATAATGATACTGTCTTTAGTTTTAGGGGTAATCTTAGGTAGTTTGTCAATAACAAACACCAAGCGATACTCTACCACTTCTTGCCAACGAAGTATTTCTTTTTCCGTAATTTTTCGGACATGATATATGTAAGTCGTTTTATCCTTTGTTGGCGGATTCGTAATTTCATTCGATTCAATAACTGTGCCTGTACGATACGGATTAGCGTCTGCACTTAAAATCACGACTCCCATACCGTACTCCCCCAAGGGTCATTTTCGTACACATACCTTCGTAACTTGCCACTTTGAGCCAAACTCAATCCCCATGCTTTACGAACCGAACCAAGTTTAAGAACATATCCTTTTACAGACCACACAATACCTTTATCGGTAATCTGTGCGTGAAGTCCATCCTCCATCATAGCAACGATAAGTCGGGGCCATTCATTTTGTCGAATCGGTTGGGCGAACAAACGATTGCGATTCTTGCTACGCCATTCTTTGCTCATTCATCATTCACCACTTTCCATATAGTGCCGCACACACCGCAACCGTATTTGTTTTCATCAGTGCGATATTGTAATTCTCTTATACAACAGTCTTTTATTTCATTGTCAAACTCCGAATAATTCATTCAATCACCTCAAAATCAACATCTTGAATATGACTTGGGGGTTTCAATGCCGCTAATTGTAACTCGACTGTATCTAACAAGTGCGGCTGGTCGCGTAGTGTATTCACAAGAACACCCATCACATTATCCATTTGTGTTTGTGCTAAAAGTAACTGTGAATCTACCCCAATCTCCTTTTTCAATTGACCGACAAGCCGAAGAGAAGTATTAGCCTGTGCTACCAATTTAGCCGCATCTGCAACCCATTCAGAAGTAATGCCTTCGCCTTCATCCTTTTGTTGCTCTAACTCATCAATCCACCCTAACAAACGACCTACAATATCCTGTGCCGAATCAAGAGTATTGATGGATTCACTACGCATCTTTTCCATGTGTTGTGCCTCAAGAGGGTCATAGTCAATATGCTCATCCATGTGTGTCATTACTGTACCCATAGGCCAAGAATACTTTTCCTCTAAAAATGAAGGAGTCAATTCGTTTTTATGAACGCCAATCTCAATCTCCTTTCTCAAATGTCCGGCCATGCCACAAATAGGACAATCGGGGGTTTCTAATACCCATAAAAGTAATTCCATTTCCAAAGAGTTATTTGTCCTCGCAAGTCGTTCACGGATTTCCTGTTCGGTTTTCATTCAACCATCTCCCTATACTTGCGAGATAATCTCGGAATCACCTTTCTTTGAGCAATAGTAGCGTTAGTAGTTTGTTGAGGATAGACACACAAGTATGCGTGAAGTGGAACGGCAAATACACTGAAACAACCGTAACGATTGCTTTCGTCGTAACCCTGTTCCATGATAGTTAGCGTACCGTACTTTTCCCGCAAAACTGCTACTTCGGGGTCATACTCATGGGTAGCGGCTACTTGCACATACCATTTGATAGGGCTTGGGTCTTTTTCGTTATGGTGAAACCATAGATTATCTTCGGTTATTTCTATCATTGTTTTAATTCCTCCTTGCCCCATTTTTGCGCTACTTGTCTTGG
>MDSW01021983.1_pt1 | contig 15889 bp, 15 predicted proteins | sample 811171 | NCBI WGS metagenome assembly MDSW01 (sample SAMN05326641, study PRJNA326480) | marine metagenome | isolation source: seawater | place: Atlantic Ocean: North West | collected 2012
TCGCCAATATGTACTAATTCTTCAAATTTATCTAGTAAAATAATATCTTTTTCTTCAATTTTACCTATTTTTACTCTTCTTAACTCGGAGACATAAGCATATGTTCCCAGAATTTTACCCATATCTCTTGCTATTGACCTAACATAAGTTCCAGAAGAACATTCCATAATAAAGGAATATTCTTTTTTGTTTTTAATTCCTGTACATTTCAAACTCTTAATAAATATATCTTTAGCTTGAATTGTAAATTTTTCATTTTTTCTTGCTAGTTTATAGGCTCTTCTGCCATTAATTTTAACTGCAGAATATTTAGGTGGCACTTGAGCATGCTTGCCTATGAAATTAGATAGACAGTGATTTACTTCTTTCACAGTTGGAATAGTATTTGATTTGTTGACCGTTTTACCTGTTATATCGTCAGTATCTTTCGACTCTCCAAAAAAAACATTAAAAACATATACTCTATTTTGTTTAAAGAAACGAATGCTCTTTGTTGCCTCTCCAACAGCGACGGCAAGTATTCCAGTCGCAAAAGGATCTAAAGTACCTGCGTGTCCAATTTTCTTAACTTTTAAAATATTTTTTAGTCTTTGTATTACTTTAAATGAAGTAATATTTTTTGATTTATCTATGAATATCCAGCCATTCATTTTTAATCTTTATTTAAATCATTTAAGACTTTTTCTTTTTTAAGTACTTTTTCAATTTTGCTAATTTCATTTATGCTTCTATCATTTCTAAAAACGAGTTTAGGAGAGAACTTAATATTTATCAGACTAGTTACTTCTTTTGCAAGATAATGCTTGCAGGATTTTAACTTGAATAAAATTTCATCTTCTTCAATTTTTTCATGGGTAATTACATAGATATATGCAATTTTTAAATCAGCATTCATTTCAACTTTGACTACACTTAGCGGAAACTTGAAGGGTATATCAAGTGGCATTTCATTTCTAACCAAAACTTCACTTACAGCCTTTCTAATTATTTCAGAAACCTTATAAGATCTACTTGTTTTTTTAGTTTTTCTTTTTAAGATCACAAGGATTGTGCAATTTCTTCAATACTAAAAGCCTCAATGAAATCACCGACCTCAAAGTCGTTAAATTCTTTTATACTAATTCCACATTCAGTTCCTGACTTTACTTCACTGGCTTCATTTTTTTCTCTTTTAAGGCTAAGAATATCACCATCATAAATAGTTTTTTCATTTCTTGTAACTTTAACCTTTGCAGTTTTACTTACAGAGCCCTCTATTACCCTACAACCAGCAATTGCACCGATTTTTGATACTTTGAAAATTTGTAATACCTCTGCTTTTCCAATGAAATTTTCTTTAATGGTTGGCTTTAACTTGCCGCTCGCAAAGTCTGATACGAATTCAATTAGCTCATAAATTATATTAAAGTTCTGAATGACAATATTATTAAGTTTGGCTTTAGTTTTAGCCTCTTTTGTTGTTGAAGTGTTAAATGATAGCAACAATGCATTTGATGCCAAGGCAAGTGCTATATCACTTTCATTTATAAACCCTACCCCTGAGTGAATGACCTTAATAACTATTTTCTCACTTTTTATATTTTCTAATTGATGAATTATAGCTTCTGAGGAGCCACGTGTGTCAGCCTTAATTACAACCTCCAATATTTCTTTATTATTTTCAAGGGAACCGAAGGCTAATTCATTATCTATATTTTTTATTTTTTTTGGTAAGATTTTATTTTTTTTAATTTGACTTCTGATTTCACATAATTCTCTTGCTTTTTCGTCACTTTCAACTGTCACAAAACTATCTCCTGCTTCAGGAGGTTCATTAAGGCCTAATACCTGTACCGGCATAGATGAAACTGCTTCCATTAAATTTTGACCTTTGTCATTCAGTATAGCTCTTACCTTTCCATATTCACTACCAGCTACAGCTATATCCCCTACTTTTAATTTTCCATTAGTGACAATTATATTACAGAGTGGACCTCTTCCCTTATCAACATTAGCTTCAATCACAGTTGCTTCTGCGAATGTTTCATTATTTGTTTTTAATTCTGATAGCTCAGCCTGTAAAACAATAGCATCTAGCAATTTATCAATGTTGCTACCTGTTTCGGCGGATACTTCAACTGTTTGAATATCTCCAGATAATTCCTCAACAATTAAGTCTTCTGATAAGAGCTGTTCGCGAATCTTTTGTGGGTTTGACTCAGGTTTGTCACATTTATTAATTGCGACTATTATAGGCACCTTAGCAGATTTTGCATGTGATATAGCCTCCTTAGTTTGAGGCATTACACCATCATCAGCGGCAACAATTAAAACCACAATATCTGTTACATTGGCACCTCTTGCACGCATTTCTGTAAATGCTGCATGTCCTGGAGTATCAATAAAAGTAATATTTTTGCTATTGTGTTGTACTTCGTATGCTCCTATATGTTGAGTAATACCGCCACTTTCTCCTGAAACAACGTTTGAGTTTCTTATTTTATCAAGAAGAGAGGTTTTTCCATGATCTACATGACCCATAATTGTTACAATAGGTGATCGAACCTGGTTTTTTTTTGCTTTTATATCTTTTGAAATCAAGTCTTTTTCAATCTCTTCAATATTTTCACGTTTGAAGTTATGCCCAAACTCGGTAACCAAAAGTTCAGCTGTATCAGCATCGATAGTTTCGTTTATAGTAGCCATCATTCCCATTTTCATAAGCGATTTTATTAAATCACCAGACTTTTCTGTCATTCTATTAGCCAACTCTTTTACAGTAATAAACTCAGGAATATAAACATCTCTCACGACTTTTTTTGCTGGTTCTGAGTCTAATTGAGATTTTTTTGTTTTTTGTTTAGCTCTCTTATATGCAGCAAGGCTTCTTGTCCGTTCATCATTATCATTTAAAGCCGTAACTATTGTAACTTTTCTCTCTCTTACTTTCTTGCGCCCAAAGTTGTTTGGTATTTTTCTTTTATCTTGAAATTCATTATCAGTTGAGACTTTCTTCTTTTCAACTTCCCTTTTATTATCTTTGTTTTCAAAGCGAATATCTTTATTAATTTTATCATCATCTTTGGTTTGATGATAATCCTTAAAATTTTCAGATCTTATTTTTTCAATAGCCTCGCTCTTATCTTTTTTATTATCGGCTTTTAGTATTTTTTTCTGTTCATCTTTTGATAATGGTTTGAGTAAAATACCTGATTTTTTTACTCTTTTATCATCTACTATTTTGTTCTTATTAGTTGAATCAAGGTTTTTTTGTTTTTCTTGCTTTATGTTTAACTCAGACGTTTCAGGCACTGATGGTCTTTTTATTCTTTTTTTTTCAATAATGACTGTTTTTCCTGCTTCAATGTTTCTTGTTGGTGCAAAAACAGGTTTAGAACCTAACTTTAAACTTAAAGTCTTTTTCTTTTTTTGGTTATCTTTTGGTTCAGTCATAAACAAATGCCTATATGACTAGTCAAGCCATATTTTTCTTGCCTCCATTATTAAATGATCACCTTCATCTCTAGTCATATTGAACTCCTCTAATATACCTGCAACTCTAGAACTTTTATCAGACTTATCTTCAATATAACCAATGAGTTCATCAGTCGTTAAACCTGCAAAGTCCTCAAGGTTTTTGATATCATTTTCGCCTAACTTAACTAGCATTGCTTTTGATAATAGATTGAACTCAATGAGGTCCTTGGTAATTCCAAGTTCTTCGATCTTCTTTTGATTTTCTGCTTCCTTATCATCTAAGTATTTTTTTGATCTTTCTATTAGCTCGAAAACGATCTCTTCATCAAACCCTTCTATTGATAGCAGCTCATTCTCATCAGACTCTATTACCTCTTCTATACTTCCAAAGCCCTCGCTTACTAATAATTGAGCGAGCGTTTCATCGACATCTAAAGAGGAAACAAAAACATTTGTTTTACTTAAAAAGTCTTCTTGTCTCTTGCTAGACTCTTCGTCTTCAGTAAGTATGTCAATCTCATACCCAGTTAGTTCGGTTGCTAATTTAACGTTTTGACCTCTTCTACCGATTGCTAAGCTAAGATGCTCTTCTGAAACAACTACTTCTATTTTATTTTGATCTTCATCAAGCACAACCTTTAATACTTCCGCTGGGGACAATGAAGCAATTGCTAAGTTTGCAACATTTTCTGACCAATTAATTATATCAATTTTTTCTCCCTGTAACTCATTGACAACTGCTTGAACTCTACTCCCTCGCATTCCCACACAAGCACCTACCGGATCAATAGAACCATCTTCTGTAAACACAGCTATTTTAGCACGACTTCCAGGATCTCTAGCAACACTCTTAATTGTAATAATTCCATCGTAAATTTCGGGGACTTCCTGGGTGAATAGTTTTGCCATAAATTGTGGATGCGATCTTGATAAAAATATTTGCGGCCCTTTGAGCTCTGATCTTACGTCATATATATATGATCTAACTCTATCTCCGTTTCTAAGATTTTCTCTTGGAATTGTTTGGTCTTTTCTAATAACCCCCTCAGCTTTACCAAGATCTAATATTATATTCCCAAATTCAATTCTTTTTACAATCCCATTTACTATCTCACCAACTCTATCTTTATATTCATTATATTGTCTTTCTCTTTCTGCTTCCCTTACTTTAGAGTTTATTACTTGTTTAGCCGATTGTGCAGCTATTCGTCCAAAATCTAGAGGTGGTAGTGGATCCAACAATTCATCCCCAACTTCAGCAGCCCCGTTTATTTTTTTTGCAGCTTTAAGAGTTATTTCCAAAAATTTATTTTTAACCTCATCTACAACAAGCATTTTTCTTGATATTGAAATATCTCCATTTTCCTGGTTAATCTCAACTACAACTTCATTTTCTTCTCCATAATTACTTTTAGCGGCTTTAGCGATAGCTTCTTCTAGCGCAGAAATTACTATTTCTTTCTCTATCATTTTTTCCTGAGCAACAGTTTCGGCTATTCTCAGTATTTCAATTTTATTTGCACTTACCATAATAAACCCATAAATAAAAAAAAAGTGGGCTTAACCCACTTTTGCCTGGTTTTAAAAAATATATAGCGTTTCTATACACCTGTAATATCAATAAATCAAGTATCTAAAATCCATTATTTCAAAGAGATATAAGGTAGATTTTTCCTTTTATTTCAATTGCTTTTCTTTGGTATTTGGAAACCCCATACAACTTATCATAAGTTGATAATGTGCGCATTTCACATTCTTTATATAACTCAACATCATTAACATAAATCTGCTTTTTAATATCTTCAAAATAAATTTTAGAGTCAGTTGTTATATAAATGCAAGATTTAGTCTTTATTAAGTTATTAAGTAACTTGATATTTTCATAGGATAAGAGTCGTCTTTTATTGTGTCTTTTCTTATTCCATGGATCTGGATTGATTATATATATCTTGTCAATTGACTTTGATTTTACAGAAGTTAAAAAATAAATACAATTTAAATTGCAAAGTAATACATTTTTAAGCCCAAGCTTTATGATCGCTTGTAGTACCTTTGAAATACCATTCAAATATACCTCAACACCAATATAAAGTTCTGAAGGGTTTACAACAGCTTCGTTAAGCAAAAATTCACCGTCACCAAAACCTATTTCAACATTGATTTTGTTAAATTTTTTGTTTGAAAAAAATAATTTTTGATTAAATCTATTCTGTTGATGGTATTTTATGATTTCCTTATCTAAAGAAAATTTATCATAGTATTTTTTTAGTAAATTTAAATTTGTTGGTGAAATTTTTTTGGTAATTTTTCGTCCATGAAACCTGTAATACTCAGGAAAATCATTTTTTAGAGAAAACAAAAAAAATTTAAAATTTATTAATGAGATCTATTTTTTCCCAAGAGAAAGATCCATCATCTTGAGGTTCTCTTCCAAAATGTCCGTATGCAGCGCTTCGCTTATAAATTGGCATGTGCAAGTTAAGATGGTCTCTTATGCCACGCGGAGTCAGATCAATAATAGATGTAATTTTTTTTATTAGTTCTTCGTCTTTAACCTGTGAAGTTCCATGTGTATCAACATAGATTGATAAGGGATCAGAAACTCCAATCGCGTATGCTAGCTGAAGTGTACATCTTTCAGCAACTTCTGAGGCAACAACATTTTTAGCTATGTATCGCGCAATGTATGCAGCAGATCTATCAACTTTAGTAGGATCCTTTCCAGAAAATGCTCCCCCCCCATGAGGTGCGGCACCACCGTAAGTATCTACAATTATTTTTCGACCTGTAAGACCCGTATCACCATCTGGTCCTCCTATAACAAATTTACCAGTAGGATTTATTAATATTTCTGTTTCACTGTTCATCCATTCTTCTGGCATTATTCTTTTTATTATTGGAATGACAATTTCACTTACTCCATTTTGATCTAGGTGATCATCATGTTGTGTTGAAACTACAATTTTTGTACATGTTTCAGGAACGCCATTATTGTATTGAAGAGTTACTTGACTTTTAGAATCTGGTTGAATTCCAGGGGTTTTACCTTGTTTTCTCTCAGTTGCCATTTGTTCTAAAATCTTGTGTGAATAATAAATTGGCGCAGGCATCAATGAAGGAGTTTCTTTACAAGCGTATCCAAACATTATTCCTTGGTCACCAGCACCTTGGTCTTTATTACCTGAAGCATCAACACCTATTGCAATATCGGCAGATTGACTATGCACACCTGAACAGTCAAATGAAAAATTTTCCCAATGAAAACCCTCTTGTTCATATCCTATTTCTTTAACTGCGTTTCTAGCTAATGACTCATAATCACATTTATAATTTTCTGGACCTCTAACTTCACCAGCCAATACTACTTTATTTGTTGTTACAAGAGTCTCCATTGCAACTCTGCAATTTTCTGGATTTTCTTGTGAAAGAAAGTCATCAACCACGGAATCTGAAATAATATCGCAAACTTTATCCGGGTGACCCTCAGAAACAGATTCACTGGTAAATAGATATTTTTTACTCATATGTTAAACTTTTTCTCTTCTATGGATAGCATAGCCAATTATAAAAAATAAAACTATTAAAAAATACGTCAAAAGATCCCCATATTCTCTATACATAGTCTTCTTGATTTTTTTGGGAATTTTCACATCTAAGTAGGTTGTTTTATCAGATTCTATAACATTTATTACATTTCCTATAGGGCTAACTATTCCTGAAATACCCTTATTGGATGATCTAACTAATGGCAATCCTAGTTCGATTGATCTAAACCTAGCTTGTACAAAATGCTGTTTTGGGCCACTAAAGTTTCCAAACCAAGCGTCATTACTAATATTAATTAATAAGTCAGTATTATTAGAAAGACTTTTTCTGACAAAACTAGGAAAAATTACCTCGTAACAAATTAGCGGTGTAATATTATCAGGGAATTTTTGAAATTTTGACCCTTTTGTCAAATTATTATTAACAAATGAGTTTTCAGGAAATAAATCAGAATATAGATTTGAAAATGGAAAATACTCACCAAAGGGTACGAGTATTTTTTTGTCATAAGTGTAACCCATGTAATTAATTGAATTAAAATAATTATTTTCATTTTTTCTAAGGTATCCAACGACCCAATTTTTTGGCACCTTTGAATTAAATCCAAATGAAGTTTCAGGAAAAACGGTTATCAATTCTGATGATCCCACTGATGCAGTTTCTTCAATTGACCGATTTGTCCATTTGTCTTTTTGATCAAAATATGTGTGCACTATTCGTATTTCATTCTCTGAGTAGAATAATTGATTATTATTAATTCTAAAAAAACCAAACAAAAATAATAAAATAAGTATAAGAAACCCTATAAAAAGATAGGATTTATTTTTTCTATTATCTATATAGCTAAATATACAGATTGAACTAAAAACAGTTAATAATCCAAGTCCATATATTCCTAGAAAAGATACTGATTGTGAATAAACTAAAGACCAAGACCAACTATAACCAACTAAATTCCATGGTAATCCAGTGAATAAAATACTCCTTAGAAATTCAAATAGTACCCACATCGAACTAAAGTAGAATATTTTTGAATTTGATTTGCTCCAAAGATAGGAATTAAAGAATTGTAATACACCAAAAAAAAGAGACAAAGAAAGAGGAAAAAAAATAAAAATTATAGGAGCTAAATAAAATAAATTAGGATCAAGCTCAAGAATTGAGTTTGAAACCCAATACATGCTCACTAAAAAAAAAGCCAAAACCAAATAAAATACCATTATAAAAAAAAATCTTATAATAATTTTTGAAGTTATAAAAAGTAAAGTCATTAAGTAAAAATAACATTCCAATGACAAATATTGATAAGAATGGAATGGTAAATGGCTCGAAACAAAATGCCAAAAGTATGCCTAAAATAAAACTTAAAATAAATATGCTTGATCTACTAGCTGGAATAACTTCCAATAAACTCATTATTTTTTTGGCGTTAGTACCTTAACAGATTTTATTTTCATTGGATCTGCATCTTTAATTTCAAAAATTGTACCTGAGTCATGCTTGATAATTTCTCCTCTCTGAGGTACGCGTCCTGTAATTGAAAAAATAAGACCTCCCAATGTATCAATATCATCATTTTCCCTCAAATTTTGAAACTTGCAATTAGTTACTCTTTCAAGTTCGTCAATTTCAACACGAGCACTTGCTTCAAAGGTATTTGTAGATGATTTAATCAACATAGGTATATTTTTTTGGTCATGCTCATCCTCGATTTCTCCAGTAATTTCCTCAATTACATCCTCAATAGTGATTAGGCCATCAGTACAACCATATTCATCAATAACAATACCCATATGCAATCTAGTCATTTGCATTTTTAAAAGTAGGTCAAGCACTGGCATTGAAGGTGGTATTTCTAAAACCTCTCTTTTTAAATTGGATAAGAATGGTGCCTCTATTTTTTTTTGATTTTGTGCATTAACTAGATCTTTGATATGAACCATTCCAATAATGTTATCAAGATTTTTTTCATACACAGGTACCCTTGAGTGAGCTTCCTTTATAAAAACCTCAAGCACTTTCTCATAGCTATCATTGATTTCAACTGCGCCTATATCTGCTCTTGGAATCATTATGTCCGCAGATCTTATGCTATTAATTTTTAAAATATTCAAAAGCATTAATCTTTCATGTTTAGAAATTCCTTCTATATCTCTGGTTTCACTATCTAAAACTGTTTCAATACTTTGCTTCAGTGAACCATTATTTAGTTTTTTGCTAATAAAAAATTTCTGTAATAATTTTTTAATCATGATTTACATTTTATATTGGCAAAAATTAGATTTTCAAATTTACTCATTATCTTATGTTGTTTTTCTGTCTTATGATCAAAACCTAAGAGATGAAGCATGCCATGTATTGTCATCTTGCACAAGTAATCATATTTTGTCATTTTGATTTCATTTGCCTCTTCAAGTAATGTTTGATTTGCTAAAACAATATCACCTAAATAATAATTTTGTTCATAATTTGATTTCATTGGGAATGACAAAACATTTGTGGATTTGTTTTTATTTCGATATTTAAAATTTAATTCCTTCATTTTCTCATTTGAAGTAAGAAAAAAACTTACGTTCAAATTATGAGGAGTCGAAATTTTGACTGCTCTGAGTGTCTCATTTACTGTCTTGAAAATATACTTTTTAAAGAGTGGGAAATTTTTTTTCCAAGCTACTTCATCAACATTATAATTCAATTGAATCATCTATTTGTTTTTTGATCAAATAGGTCTTTTATTTGATAATCGTAAGAGTCATAGGCATTTATAATTTTTGTCACCATTTCATCTCTCACGATATCTTTATGACCAAAATTAATGACTGAGACATCATCGATATGAGATAGAATTTTTATTGATCTTAGCAACCCTGACTCGCTTCTTTTTCCAAGATCTGTCTGGGAAGGGTCTCCAGTTACAACCATTCTTGAATTCTTGCCACATCGTGTTAGGAACATTTTAATTTGATTATGTGTTGCATTTTGAGCTTCATCAAGGATTACAAAAGAATTATTAAGTGTCCTTCCTCTCATAAAAGCGAGCGGGGCAATTTCAATTTCTGATGATTGAATTTTTCTTAATGCAATTTCTGTTGGCATTAAATCATATAAGGAGTCGTACAAAGGTCTTAAATATGGGTCTACCTTTTCCTTTAAATCTCCAGGTAAAAATCCAAGTTTTTCACCAGCCTCAACTGCTGGTCTAGATAAAATAATTCTATCAAATTTATTTTCTAAGAGTTGAGAAACTGCAGCAGCAACTGCAAGAAAAGTTTTCCCGGTACCTGCCGGCCCGGTTGCAAATATGATTTGTTTTTTTTGCAGTATCTCTAGATACAAGTTTTGTAATTTACTCTTACCCACTACATCTAATTTTGAGGTCTTTGTAATATTAATATTCTTTATATTTTTTTTGTTATTCAAAATTTGCATCTTTAAATTCTCCTGCATTACATTAATATCAAAATCAACCTTTTTCTTTTGTTTTTTTTCCTTGATTGTTTGCGAAACAGCAATTTTTATAATTTCTATACTTTCTTTTTTTCCCTGTATAATTAATTGATTGCCTTTCTGGAATGTTTTAACTGGCAAACATTTTTCAAAAAATTTTAAATTTTCATTATTAATACCAAATACGTCCAAGACTTCAGAATTGGCTACATTTATAGTGGATGAGATATATTCACTTTTGTGATTAGTTTTATAATCGCTATGAGATAATCTATTTTTCAAATCCTAAATTAGTCCTAATTCAACAATTAGCATATAAGTTCTTAGGGTTGCAAGTTGAAATATATACATTTTTTACATCCCCTGGATTTATATTTTTTGATTTTATATAAACTGCTTGCATGTATGAAGTTCTGCCAAAAAAATATTCAGAATTACTACTTTGATTTTCAACTAAAACTTCAGTATTTGTACCACAAAAACTTTTATTAAATTCAAATTGTATTTCTCTTAGTTTATTTTGAAGAATAGAAAGTCTCTCTTTTTTGACATATAAAGGTGTTTGGTCTTTTTCAAGTGCTGACTTAGTACCAGGCCTTGCGCTATAAATAAATGAATAAGATTGAGTAAATTTTATTTTTTCTATTAAATCTAGTGTTTTTTTAAAATCGTCATCAGTTTCACCTGGATAGCCTACTATAAAATCAGATGATATTTCAATTTTTGGGTTAACAGATTTTAACTTTTCAATAATTTTTATGTAAAAATCGGTATCATATTTTCTATTCATTTTTTTTAAAACTTCAGAGGATCCCGACTGAACAGGTAAATGAAGAAAAGGCATAAGTTTGTCATTTGTTGAATGTAGCTTTATTAAATCATCACTCATATTAATTGGATGTGAAGTTGTATACCTTATTCTTCTAACTTTCTTATTTTTACTAATCTCTTCAATCAAATCTGATATATTTATTTTTTTCCCATTATCAGTAAAATTATACGCATTTACATTCTGACCAAGTAACACTATTTCTTTTGCACCATTTTTCGTAAGAGAGTCAACTTCATCAATCAAAGATTTCATAGGACGAGAATACTCTGGTCCTCTTGTATAAGGCACAACACAAAATGAACAAAATTTATCACAACCTTCTTGAATTGTTACATATGAGGAAATACCTTGAATTTTTTTTTGCTCAGTAAGGTAATCAAATTTCTCGTTTATAATAAACTCAGTATTTATTTGTTTTGGATTTATACTTAAATCATCAATCATCTGTGGAAGTAAATGGTAACTCTGTGGACCCAAAATGATATCAATTGATGTATTTTTGTTAAACATCTCAACATTTTCTGCCTGTGCTACACAACCAACAACAGCAATAGTTTTATTTTTATTGTATTTATTTAATCGTCCAATATCAGAATAAAGTTTGTGAGCAGCTTTATCTCTTATGTTGCAAGTGTTAAAAACAACTAAGTCGGCACTTTCTAAATTATCATCCTGTTTTAAACCCTTATTCTCTAAGATCGATATAATTTTTTCACTGTCATAAATATTCATTTGACAGCCATATGATTTTATAAAAAAAGTTGAATGGATCATTTTAATTAATTTTTATTGTTTGATTGAGACCAGTTAATATTTGTTTTTCACAATAAATTGCTAATTCTTTTCTGTTTTCAAAATTTTTGATACTCACTAATTCATGAAAAATAATATCTACTGTAATCTTGCCAGATTTTAAAAAGTTTGCCATGGCTGCCACCATAGATGTATCACCAACCCATGCTATATTACGTCTTAAATATATTCCCATAGGAATGTTGTTTAACTTAGAGTAGCATATTGAAATTGGCTGAATGTTGATTTGACTATTTTTATCAAATGCACACTCCAGCATGGAAGATTTAAAATCCATAATGCCATTTCCATCAGAGGTTGTACCTTCTGGGAAAATAATAAAATTTTCTCCATTTTGAAGATTTTTTTGAATAAGTTGATTGTATTCTATAATTTTGTTTTTATTTTCATTATCTATAAAAAAAGTATTGCTAAGTTTTGCCAAAAAACCAAAAATACCCATGTTAGCAACTTCTTTTTTTGCAATAAATCTTGCATTTAATAATGTTCCTAAACAAATTATATCAAACCAAGATACATGGTTTGCAATATATAAAACTCCACTGTTTTTTTTATTATGTTTAGATGCATCAAAGTCGATATTAATACCTGTGATCACTTGTATCATTTTATAAAAAAGTAGAGGATAAAGTTTTTTAAATTTGAAACCTACAACATTAAAAAAAAATTGTATTGGTATTGATATAGCAATTACCAGAGCTAAAAAAAATAATATTGAAATCAGCCTTAACACGGACATCTAATTATTTTTCTTTATTTTAACTCCATAAAGTTCAAGTCTGTGGTCAACAAGTTTATAACCAAGTGAGTTGGCGACTGCGCGTTGAATGTTTTCGATTTCCTCATTAGTGAATTCGTGTATTTCTCCTGACTCAATGTCTATCAAGTGATCGTGATGATGATCTTCAATAGCTTCATATCTGGACCTACCGTCTTTAAATTCATGTTTTTCAATTGCTCCATATTCTTCAAATAACTTAACTGTTCTATAAACTGTTGCAATACTAATATTTTTGTCTTTTTCATTAGCATTTAAAAAAATTTCATTTACATCAGGGTGCCCATTCAGACTCATTTCGGTTATAACATCAGCAATAATATTTCTTTGCTCTGTCATTCTTAAACCTTTTTCCCTACACATTTTTTTTACATCAATCATACATATTTCTTAATAATAATTACTTATATATAAAGGTTTTGGATCATTATTAACAATCATATTATGTATAATAATTTCTTTTAGTTCTTGGAAATTATAAGATACTAGATAGAAATTCTCTTTTATTTTCTTGGATATTTTGTCCCTAAAGTGCGACTCAAGTAAAATATCATCATAAATATATACTGTTTGACGGTTTATATTTAATTTCTCGTTGTCAAAATCTATTAATTGCACTTCGTTTATGGCTTTATTATCCCTAAATGTTTGTTTAAAAAATTGATTACCTTTAAAGTGTAGTAATATACATTTGAGTTTAGCACATTTCGCTATTTTTACTTTATAATTTATTATTTCAAATTTAGATAAACCAAAAATATTTAGTTTTATGGTTAATTTTAGAGACTTTGCAAAAGTTAATGCAGATCTAATGCCTGTAAAACTTCCAGGCCCTGTAATTACATAAATTGTTTTTATTTTTTTTATATTTTTTTCATGTTTTTTAAAAAATTTTTCAATTTCAAATATAAGCATTTCAGATATGTTTTTTTTTGTTTTTAATTCTTTTTCAATCAAAATATTATTACTTAAAATTGCCATTTTAAATGAATTAGTAAAATCTAGAATTAGAAACATATTATTGCTATTTTTAACATATAGACTAAAAATTAGATGATATGAATAATTTTTTTTTGACCAAATCTAATAAAAGTTATTTTATATTTTTACTAGTTTGCTTTTCATATTCTTTGCCTGCCTTTGCTGAGCCTGGTATTTCAGTATTTATGTACCACAGATTTGGAGAAGATAAATATCCTTCGACAAATGTAAGTGAGGAGCAATTTTACTCTCATATTGATTATATTTTGAGCAATGAAACTAAAGTGATTAAGCTTGAAGATTTGATTAAGGATTTAGATCAAAATAATCAATTTGATAAAAAAGCTGTAGCGTTTTCTGTTGATGATGCTTACAGTTCTTTTTATAAAATTGCTTGGCCAGTTTTTAGAGATAATAACATTCCAGTTACATTGTTTATATCAACAGACATTATTGATAAAAAAACAAAAGGTTACATGAATTGGGCAGAAATAAAAAAATTTATTGATGAGGGTGGGAGTGTTGGCCAACATACGTCTACTCATTTACACTTGCCATTGAATAGTGTTTCAGAGATAAAAGAGGACATATTAAATTCTCATAAAAGTTGGATTAAAAATGTTGGTTTCATACCGTCATTATTTGCTTATCCCTATGGCGAAACAAGTATTGAAGTAATTAATATTTTAAAAGAATTTAACATTTCTCATGCATTTGGTCAGCATTCTGGGGTCATTTCAAGTTCTGATAATAGATACTATTTACCTAGGTTTTCCTTAAATGAGAGGTTTGGAGAAAAAGATAGATTTGAATTTGCAGTAAACGCCTATTCTTTAAAAATTAAAAACTTTTTACCATTGGATATGTTGCTTACTAAAAATAAAAAACCGATCATTGAATTTAGCATACTTACCAACTTAAAAAATAGTTCACTCGATTGCTTTTCAAATCCTGGTGGTGAATGGGAAAAGCAGGAATTGACAAATATAAAAAAAGATAGGGTACAAATTAGATTGAAGGATAGCTATTTGGTCGGAAGAGCCAGACTAAACTGTACAACTAAGATAGATGATGATTGGTATTGGTTTGGATACCAATTTTTAGTTAAATAATATCAGTCATCAATAAAAGCTCTTGATGTATACTTAAACTATCAAAATCTTCAAATTTATTTATTTCAATAATTTTTTTCACTTTATCAATATAGTCATCTTCAATAGAATAATTAAATAGATAATCTACTAAATTTGTTCCTTTTAAAGGAATCATATTTGATCTATATACAAATCTGTTAATACGAAATTCATTATAATGAAAGTTTGTATTTAAATTTTTCATATAAGACGCAACTGACTCGCTTAAACTATTAAAAGATTTAATTTTATATTTGGCGTCTGTTTCTCTTTCAATTGGAACAATTCCTTCATTTGCATTGCCCCAAACGTATTGACCAAATAGTGCATTACCTTCATACGCAAATCTTGACGTTCCCCATCCACTTTCAATTACTGCTTGAGCTAACGCAAGAGATACTGGTATTTCGTCAACATTAATTAATAAAGCATCTAAAGAGTCTACTTTATAATCTTTCATTAGCTTTTGAGCCCAAATTGCCTCTTTGCGTGATATTTTATTAATATTACTTTTTATCGATTTAATTTTTTTATTGATTGATAAGAGTTTTTCATTTTCCTGAACTATTAAAGGTAATGTAATTTTAATAAATAGCTCTTTTCTATTTTGTATTGACTTAATGCTTTTCAAGTCATTAGGTAATTTAACAACTGTTATATTCGGAATAATCTTAGTTTCTCTAATTTGGTCAATGTGGAGGTCATCAATAAGCTTATTTTGTAGTAAAGATTTAGCTGTTTGTAAATCCCTGATGTATGAAATTTGTAAATCTTTTTCGCTGCTATTTATAGATACATTCTTAGTCATAATTGACTTTTGATAGAAACTATTTGTAAATATTAATGATGTCAAAACTGATAGTACAATTAGTAAAAAAATAAAATAATATATTCTAAATAAAA
>MDSW01133929.1_pt1 | contig 15888 bp, 17 predicted proteins | sample 811171 | NCBI WGS metagenome assembly MDSW01 (sample SAMN05326641, study PRJNA326480) | marine metagenome | isolation source: seawater | place: Atlantic Ocean: North West | collected 2012
CGCATTAGTGATTTTATCTTTCATATTTACTTCTCCCATAGCTCCGGATTTGCCCAATTTTTATTATTTAGCCAATCAGGTTTATCTTTATATTCAGCTATATCATAAATAAAAACTTGGAATCTTTCATTGTTGACTAATCCAAAATATTTATAACCATACGCTAGTAGAAAGTTTTTATATTTTACAAGGATTTCTTCTGATATCGTTTGATTGTCCACTAATAATATTACATTGTTATAACTGTTTGTATTTTTAAAAATAATATCACTATTTAAGTGTAAGGATTCTAGTAGAACAATTAAGAGTTCTTCATCTGAAAAAATAGATTTCTTACAATCATTAAGTGAATTGATATTGTTATAATTTTTTAAGTCTAGAAAATCTAAAACACTATCATTATCTATTAGATTACAAACACTTATATTTTTTTTTGATTCAATATATTTATTAATATCCATTCTTACCACCAATTAAATGATACTTAACAGTTTTGCCTCTGTATGTATTAATAATTTCAAAATTATTATAATTATTTGAATTTATATACTCCTTGATTATAACTTTTCCTGATACTCTTTGAATAGTTTCTTGAATGATGTCCAAATTTTCTTCAAGGTTGGTACTAACGATTTTCCTAAGAAACTGTTCATTTTTTGATGGTAAGGCGCTTTTTGTATTATTGAACATAAAATCAAAATAAATGTAATCAAATATGTCGGTTGAATTTCTTATATATTCAATACAATTACCTAATCTAATAGTTATTCTTGCAAATATCTCTGCAATTTCTTTATTTAGTATTCTCTCTCTAGCATCTACAAGTAACTTTGATATTAAAGGATTATTTTCTACTAAAGTAACATCATGGCCTAATGACGCCAATATTGAAGCGTCTCTAGCAAAACCTCCAGTGCAATCAAGAATTTTAGATTTATCTCTTTTTATGATCTTATTGAACGGATGCGATCTATTTTCACTAATTATTTTATAGTAATCATCTAATTCCAGATTCAATCTGAGATTATTACTGTTATCAATGAGCTCATATCCGTTATCAGTGTGACTTAATGACAAGTCAGGGTTAATAGAATCTTCTCCTAGTAGCATCCTTCAATTAAGCTGTGCTTTTGACTTGGAACTTTCTTCTAATAAATCGAAGGCTGTAAAAAGCTAGCGGCCAGAATATTGATGTTGAAATTACACCTATCAACAGAGCCTGATAGTCGAAACTTTTATCCATTATGTAATAAGCCCAAATGAAAAGATGTTGTTTAATCAAAAATAAAATAAGCAGAACAACAGCCTGTTGAGCAACTGTCATATATCTAAGTGAATTATATAGTCTTAGAATAAAATATATTAACATGACATAGAACAAGGACGAAATTCCTAAAACTTGTCCGAAGACTATATCAACTATGATGCCAGTTAAGAAAGCTAAAAATAATTTATTATTAGACGGGACAGCTAATGCCCAGTATGTGACAATTAATAACATCCATTCAGGCGCATAGTATCCTAACGGCAACGTAATTAGAGATATAAACAAACCAACTAGAATAGATGCAATGATTATTAACATAAATTTAGTACCAACTTAGTTTTCATCCCCTGAAATAATAACCTCAGAGATATTATCAGCCAATTCTAATGGTTGTATTACTGCTTCCATGAATCTTTCACCCTCTTTTTTTATAACTTCGATAACTCTACCAATTTTTAATGATGCGATGAATCTATTAGCTTGTCCTGAGGTAACAATTAAATCACCCGATGCAATCTCACTCTCACTAGGAAGGAAAGAAACCTCTAACATATTATCCTGTGATCGACCTTTTAAAATGATTTGTTGCCCTGTTCTTGCAATTTTAGCTGGGACATTGCTGTCATTGTCTGTAATCAAAAGTACTTTACTTGAATACATATTCACTTCAACTACTTGTCCTAGTAGACCATTAACTCCCATAACTGTTTGTCCTATTCTTGTATTATAATTTGACCCAACATTTATCTGAATAGACTTTTTATTTGGAATAACGTCCATTTGTGTAATTTGAGCTATCTTTATATTTTTAAGGGTACTATCAATTTCATTTTTTATTCCCCTTAGTCTAGACACCTCGTTCTCTAGAACATCAATCCTTTGAAGATTGATCTTCATTGCTGTATTTTCTTTTTCAAGCTGCTCTATCTTTTCATTTAGTTCTTCAATAGCCATTTTATCTTCCATAAATTTTGAAAAGAATGTTGATGGCGTGCTCGCTGCATACTGGATAGGGTTTATCAAAAAGTCATTTATGAATATTCTGATATAATTTGAATTTGAATATTTAATATCTAGTACGATGCTAGCTAGAGACAGACCTATTAAAAAAAAGAGAAGGTAGAAGTTTGTTACGCTTTTTTTAAAAATTGATGAAGGCACAACTTAGTCCATTGACAGAAATTCAACTCCCTTCTCATCAATTATCTCAAGAACTTTACCACCACCACGAGCAACGCAGCTTAAAGGGTCTTCAGCAACTATTACGTTCATTCCTGTTTCCTCTTTGATAAGTAAATCAAGATCTTTGAGTAGGGCACCACCACCAGTCAAAACCATGCCTCTTTCATGAATATCTGCGCCGAGTTCAGGTGGCGTGTTCTCAAGAGCTGTCTTAACCGCGGCTACAATTCCCTGTAATGCTTCTTGAAGCGCCTCAAGTGTTTCATTACTGTTAATAGTAAATGATTGTGGAACACCCGCTGCTAAATTAGTTCCTTTAACTTCAATCTCTAAAAGGTCACTACTTGGATAGGCAGATCCAATCTCATGTTTGATTTTCTCAGCGGTAGGATCGCCGATAACACATCCATAATTTCGTCTTACGTAACTTATCAGTGCTTCAGAAAATGTATCGCCTCCAATCCTAGTAGATGATGCATAAACTATTCCATTTAGAGAGATAGTTGCAACTTCCGATGTACCTCCACCAATGTCACAGACCATGTAACCACGAGGTTCATCCAGAGGCATTCCTGCTCCAACTGCTGCAGCCATAGGTTCATCAATAAGATGGACAACCCTTGCCCCTGCGCCAGAGGCAGATTCTCTAATAGCTCTCCTTTCTACTTGAGTGGCTCCACAAGGTACGCAAATTAAAACTCTGGGGCTAGGACGAAACCATGCGCTTTTGTGAACTTTCTTGATGAAATGCTGAAGCATTTTTTCACAAATTGTGAAATCAGAAATAACCCCATCTTTGAGTGGTCGTATAGCTGTCAATCCTACTGGTGTTCTTCCAAGCATATTTTTTGCTTCTATACCTACTGCCTCGACTCTCTTGTTTGCCCCTTGCTCATCTCGGACTACTACTACCGAGGGTTCATCAAGTACAATACCTTTTCCTTTCATATAGATAAGTGTATTTGCTGTACCAAGGTCAATGGATATATCAGTTGAAAACATTCCAGCTATTTGCTTAATAAAATTAATCATTAATTACTCCTTGAGTAGTTTGTTAAGTATCTGATTAAGGATTTTAGGGTTTGCCTTACCTTTCATTTCTTTCATAATTTGTCCAACAAAAAATCCCATTAGCTTGTCTTTTCCGTTTTTATAATCTTGGACTTCTTTCGGATGCTTTTCCAGTATTTTTTGTGCTTGTTTTGAGAGAATACCAGCATCTGAGACTTGTTCAATATTTTTCGATTTAATTATTTCATCTACATCAGATACACCACCCCATATACTATTAAGTATATCTTTTGCTTGTTTACTAGAGATTTTGTCATCAATAATATATTTTATTAATTTTGAAACGTGTTCTGGTTTTATTGGAGCGTCACTAATATCTACGTTTTTTTTATTACATAAACCTATGATCTCACTTAAAATAAAATTCGCGTTAAGTTGATACTGTGAGTTTTGATCTGCAATGGACTTCTCAAAAAATACCGATAATGATGTATTTGAAGAAATTATTTCTGCATCATCATGCTTAAGATTATATTCATTGATATATCGCTCTTTTTTAGCGTCAGGAAGCTCAGGGAGAGTAGACTTGATTTGAGTAATTTTTTCATCACTAATTTCCACAGGCAATAAGTCTGGATCAGGAAAATATCTATAATCATTTGCTTCCTCTTTCGATCTCATTGGTCTTGTCTCATTTTTCTTTGGATCATACAGTCTCGTCTCTTGATTAACAGCACCACCAGATTCGAGTATATCTTGTTGTCTTGATACCTCGTAATTGATGGCATTTTCAACAAACTTGAAGGAATTTATGTTTTTGATTTCTGCTCTTGTTCCATAACGTTCTCCAGACTTTCTAATAGAAACATTGGCATCACATCTAAATGAACCTTCTTCCATGTTTCCATCACTGATGCTGAGACTTTTTACAATAGAATGTATTTTTTTTAAATATGTTACAGCTTCACTAGCAGACCTCATATCAGGCTCAGAGACAATTTCGATTAATGGAGTGCCAGCTCGATTTAAATCAATTGCACTTTCATCATCATACAAGTCATGAATTGATTTGCCAGCATCCTCTTCGAGATGAGCGCGTGTAATTCCTATAGTTTTGACTTGACCATTAACGCTTATACTCAGTTTTCCATCATAAACAATGGGTAGCTCATATTGTGAAATCTGATAGCCTTTAGGTAAATCAGGGTAGAAATAATTTTTTCTAGCAAAGATAGATTTTTTAGCAATTTTTGCATCAACCGCTAGTCCAAATTTTATTGCCATATCCACGGCTCTGGTATTTAAGACAGGCAGAACGCCAGGCATTGCTAGATCTATAACGGATGCTTGAGTATTTTGTTCAGATCCAAAGTCAGTAGGAGCTGAGGAAAATAATTTACTGTTCGTCGCCAACTGAACATGAATTTCTAAGCCAATTACAGTTTCCCACATACCTAAACTCCTGGCTCTTTTAAGTGCCAATCAGTTTCTTGTTGATACTGATGAGATATTTTTAGGATATTCTTCTCGTCGAAATGTTTACCAATTATTTGCAAGCCTAAAGGCATTTCTTCTTTGAATCCCATAGGTATAGACATTGCCGGCAAGCCCGCTAAGTTCGTACTTACTGTGTAAACATCTGATAAGTACATTGCTATCGGGTCATTCATTTTCTCACCTATCTTAAATGCTTTATCAGGCGTTGTAGGACCAATTATTAAATCGACTTGTTCAAAAGCATTATCAAAATCTTTAGCAATTAAATTTCTTACTTTTTGTGCTTTTAGATAATAAGCATCATAATACCCAGCAGATAATGCATATGTTCCAACCAGGATTCTTCTTTTAACTTCTTTACCAAATCCCTCTGAACGAGACTGCCTATATAGCTGCTCTAGATTTGAAGAATTCTCAGATCTGTGGCCGAATCTGACACCATCAAAACGAGATAAATTTGAAGAACATTCAGCAGGCGCAACAACTTGGTAAGCAGACACACCTAAGCCAGTATATTTGAGATTAATTTTTTTTATCTTGCATCCAAGGCGCTCAAGAACTTTTACAGCCTCATAAAATGTTTTCTTGACATCTTCATTGAGATTTTCAGTAAATTCCTCTGGAATACCGATTGTATAAACATGTTTGCCGTTATCCATACAGAAAGAATGATAATCAGGTACCTCAACGTCAGAGCTCGTAGAGTCTCTTTCATCATGCCCTGAAATCTCTTTGAGCATGATCGCAGCATCAATAGCATCAGTAGTGAAGAGTCCAGCCTGATCTAAGCTTGATGCAAAAGCAATCATCCCATATCTTGAAACTCGTCCATAAGTTGGTTTTAATCCACAAATTCCACACAAAGATGCAGGCTGCCTAATTGATCCACCTGTATCCGTTCCAGTGGAGCAGGGCGCAATTCTTGCTGCAACTGCAGATGCAGAACCTCCAGATGAACCTCCAGGGACAAAATCGGTATCCCATGGGTTTTTAACAGGGCCATAAAAACTTGTCTCGTTTGATGAGCCCATTGCAAACTCATCCATATTAGTTTTACCCAGCATAATAGTACCTGCGTTGTTGAGCTTTTCAATTACAGTTGCATCATATGGACTTATGAAGTTGTCTAGCATTTTAGAGCCACAAGATGTCTTTATGTTTTTTGTGCAAAATATATCCTTTTGAGCAATTGGTAGACCAGAGAGAGCTCTATGTTTGTTCTTTGAAATCTCATCGTCAATCTCCCTAGCTTTCTTTAGAGCGAGTTCTTCGGTTAAGGTTATGAAACAATTCAGATTATCATCTTTTTCTTTGATACGATTCAAGTATTCGATAGTAAGCTCAGTTGCACTTACTTCTTTAGTTCTTATAGCAGATAGGATTTGTTTTACAGAATTAAAAGTCATATCAGTCAATTATTTTTGGAACTATGTAATATCCATCTTTTGTTTTAGATGAGTCTATTTGATTTTCAGACCTATTTATATCTCTTACCGATTTATCATCCCTTAAAGGCTGACAAAAATCTAGCGGATGAGCCATGGGCTGCATTTTTTCTGTAGGAGCTGCATCTATCTCTCCAATCAAATTCAAAATATTCTCGAGGTTTGTGACAAGTTCGTCTATATCACTCTCTGGAATACTGAGTTTAGATAAATGAGTTAATTTTTTAATCGTATTCTTGTCCATTATTTTTTACGAGATGATGTAAATCTTTTTTGGCCATTATAATCTAAGTGAACTGATATGTCTGTAAAATCATAGGATTCTAATAATTGACATACCATATCAGATTGATCTACACCGTTTTCTAAAAATAAAACTCCTGATGAAGTTAAGACTGACACGGAGGATTCTATGATTTTCTTTATATCACCAAGACCATTATCAGGAGAAAATAACGCAGAGTGAGGTTCATTGAATAAGACACTATTATCTAAGCGATCGTCTTCTTTTGATATATATGGCGGGTTACTAAATATAAAATCAACTTTTGTTTCGCCAAATGCCGAGAGCCAATCTGCACAAATTAATCCAACATTATCCTGATTATGTAATTCTGAATTTCTTTTTGAAACACGCAAACAATCCTTATTTAAATCGCTCAAGTAAACCCTCCAATCTGGACGCTCATTAGCTATGGTGATTCCGACGCAACCAGATCCACAACCAGCATCGAGTAATATGCATCTATTTTTTTTCTTGAATATGCTGTCACCTTGATTAATGATTTCATCTAATATGCTCTCTGTTTCAGGTCTGGGTATTAAAACGCTATCATCGATGTAAAAGTCGTATTTGTAAAAGACATGTTTTTTAAGAATATATGATAGCGGAATATCTTTTTTTCTTTTTTCTATAATACTGTCAATTTTTTCCTGTGATTTTTTTGATATATTCAAAATTTCGTGTGTATACATATCAGTCTTGTCAATACCCAACACATGCATATAAATTTCTTCAGCCTCGATTTCACATTCCTCAAATGATTGATTAGTACTGAGATGAATGAGTTTAGCAGTGTCTCTAAGTAACCGTAACGTTTTCATTACTTTGTAGATTCTTCAGTCAAAGCATCTACCATAGGCTCAATATTACCTTCTATTAGTTGTTCTAATTTATACAAAGTGAGGTTTATTCTGTGATCTGTCACCCTTCCCTGTGGGAAATTATAAGTACGAATTCTCTCTGACCTATCACCTGAGCCAACTTGTTTTTTTCTACTTTCATCCGTATTTTTTTTCTGTTTCTCTTGTTCTGCAGATAATAATTTTGAATGTAGATACGCTAGCGCTTTCGCTTTATTCTTATGTTGTGATCGATCCTCTTGGCATTCAGATACTATCCCTGTTGGTAAATGGGTTATTCTAACTGCGGAATCAGTCTTGTTCACATGTTGTCCTCCTGCTCCTGATGCCCGATAAGTATCAATTCTCAAGTCAGCTGGATTAATTTCAATGTCGTCAACTTGCTCTACGATTGGTAATACCGCAACTGTGGATGCTGATGTATGAACTCTTCCTTGTGTTTCTGTATCTGGCACCCTTTGCACACGATGAGTCCCAGATTCAAATTTAAGAGATTTGTATACATTTTTTCCCGTAACTTTGAGGATTACCTCTTTGAATCCACCATGGTCACTTATATTGCTATTTATTACCTCCACGCACCACTTATTCTTCTCAGAAAACTTTGAATACATTTTAAATAAGTCTCCTGCAAATATAGCTGCTTCTTCACCACCGGTTCCAGCTCTAATCTCCATATAGACATCCCTTGAATCATTGGGGTCTCTTTCTACAGTTGCTTCGATAATTTTAGCCTCTACTTCTCTGATTTCAGTTTCATGTTGACTAAGTTCCTCTTGGGCTATTGCTATCATTTCCTTATCATTCTCAGATAACAGCTCCTTGGTATCCTTTATTGCTTTTTCAATTAACAAATATCGTTGATATAATTTGACACCCTGCTCAAGCTTCGAGAGTTCTTGATTTAGATTTTTCATTTCTGATTGATTAGAGTATATTTCAGGAGAACTCAATTTTTCGGTAATATCTTTATAACTTGAGAGATTATGCTCAAGCTTTGCTCGCAGGTCAGAATTCATTAGTTTTCTTTGAATATCTTATTGAGCTTTTCTATTTTATCTTCATCAAGATGAGGATACAGCTCTTTCAATTTCATTGTTGTTTCATGTGCAAGTTTATTTTTTAATGATTCTGATACATACTCAATAATGTCATCTATATCTCCAGAATTTTTAGCCATCTTTTTTGCTTTTATAACTATTCCATTTGTTATGTCATCAACATATTCTCTATAGTTCTTTATAATTTCAGAACTGTTATTCTCAGCAAGCCAATTCTTATACTCTATAGTTTTGAATTTAATAATTTCTTCAGCCTCTTTGATAGACTTTTCCCTGATTTTATAATTTTTTTCAATAATTTGACCAAGATCATCTATTGTGTACAAATAAACATTATTTAGATTTTTAATTTGTGATTCAACATCTCTCGGAACTCCTAAGTCAATTATAACAATTGAACTATTATTTCTTCTATTCAATGCATTTTCTATATTTCCCTTACCTATCAAAGGAAGTGTGCTTGATGTCGATGTTATTATTACGTCAAATTCATGAATTATGTTGGACAAATTGTTCAGATTAAAATATCTGCATGAATTATCAGAAGCTAATTTCTTACCTTTTTCCTCTTTTCTATTACAGATTGTAATATCATGTACATTATTTGATTTCAGATATTTTAGGGCCAGTTGAGTCATTTCACCAGCACCAATAAGCAAACATTTTTTTTCTTCAACAGCAGAAAATATTTTCTTTACTAGAAGTATCGATGTATACATAAATGATATTGCATTTCCACCAATATCCGTGTTTGTTCGAACATTCTTAGCAACAGAAAATGAATATTCAAATAGTCTTTTCAATTTATTATCAATAGTTTTATTTTCGAGAGCTATTTTATATGCTGTTTTAACTTGTCCTAATACCTCGCTTTCACCTATGACCATCGAATCGAGACCAGCAACTACTCTAAACAAATGTTTGATTGCTTCTTCTTCTTGATAAACATACAAATTTTTGGCGAAAGACATATATTCTTTTTGTTGAACAAACCAATCCTTGATGTCTTCAGACCCAGCCTGACTCTCGGCATATATTTCTGTTCTGTTGCAGGTAGATACAACTAGCACTTCATTAATATTTTCATTTTTTTTAATTCTTCTTAGAAGTAGAGATATGTTATCCACGCTGAATGAAAACTTCTCGCGCACATCTAAGCTGGCAGATTTATGATTTAGCCCTATAACTGATATGGTCATTTATGTTTCCCTGATAACATATTAGCTTGTGCTATTATACATCTATGGGCAAAAATATAAAATTTATCGTTGTAATATTAGGCACGTTTCTTCTGTCATGTAGCCCCATGCAAGACAGTAAGTCAAAAAATACTGATACTACCAGTCCCTACTCAGATACGAGCTCGAACTTCAAATACAACTCTATTTATAACAAAATAGTTATTCAATTACTCCTTCATAAAAATAAATACAACGAGGCATTGAATATGTTTACATCTAATATTCAGTACTTCCAAGATGAGAGTGATTTTCTAGACATGACAAACATTGCACGTAATCAAAGAGACTTTAGCTCAATAGCTGTAATAATGAATAAATGGCTCGAGCTTAACCCAAAAAATATTACTGCACACAAAATATCTTTATCAAATTATATTGAGATTGGAGATTTTGATTCTGCAGACTTACACTTAGATTTTTTATTTAAAACATATGTTGAGAAAAACAATAATAAATATTACATAGATATAGAGGATATTTTTTCTCGTAATATCATCATTAATAACATCATAAGTTATTTTGAGAGGAACATTGGTCGTTTAAAAAGCAAAGACTTAACCCTATCGTATATTAATTTGTTACAGAAGAATAATTTAGATAAATTAGCTATTTCCTACCTGAACGACATGGACATGCAAAATAACAGGAGTCTCATAAGAGGATATTCTAAATCTCTATCAAGACTTAATGATATCAATACCGCTATAGCAGTTTTAGAGAGATACCTAGAGTCATCTCAATTGACAGACAGAGAGACATCATTCGATCTACTAGCTTTGTACCTTGCAAAGAGAGATATTAACAAAATTACGTTGACAATTGAAAAACTAATATCAATAGACCCCGATGATAATGATTTTATTTTTAGGATTGCATTATTATGTTTCGATAATAATTACACTGACTTATCAGAGAAATATTTTAATATCTTGCTATCCAAATCATATGCTCCTGACAACATTAATTTTTTCTTAGGTCAGATCGACTATAAACATAATCGATTTGATGAAGCGCTTCGTCATTACGAGAGGATACAACAGGGGAGTTTCGTAAATACGAAACTACTAAATGTAGCTAAGGCCATTTCAAGTAAAGATGGCTTAAGCCGAGCTTCATCATTCCTCGAAAATGAAGTTAGTATTAAATCCAAGAGTGATCTATTAAATCTACTTTCATTGAAACTATCCTTGTACCAAGATCCTTATGATGTTGACGGAGTAATAGCAACTAGCTCTGATATTCTTTCTTCGTTCCCAAATAATCAAAGGGCACTTTATTCACGCGCGTTAGCATATGAAAAAATTGGTGATTTAGCAAATATGAGTAAAGATTTTGAATTAATGATAAGTCTAGATCCATACAACTCTGTTGCTCTGAATGCTTATGGATACAGCTTGTCATTACATAACAAACAACTAGACTACGCTGAAAAATTAATACGAAGAGCTATTGACATAGATCCTGGGAATGCTGCTATTCTCGATAGTCTTGCCTGGGTGTTGTATTTAGATGGTTCTTTCACAGATGCATATAAATATGCATCATTAGCATATACCAAAGATCAAGATCCTGAAATTGTCTCACATTATTATAAAATATTATTGAAGAATGGTTTTATTGATGAGGCACAAAAAATTCTGAATGAATCTTTGAAGAATAATCCGGAGGATAAGATTTTGCTGGAATTGTTAAAAGATAATATAAATGAAGCTACTCACCTCTAAGTCATATGCAAAAATAAATTTGTGTTTACATGTAATTAGTAAACGAAATGATGGATACCATAATATACAAAGCATATTTCGTATCATTAATCTATACGATATTTTAACTTTTGAGAAAAACAATTTAAAAGAAATAAATTTACAAACAAATTCAAATGAAATTATAAAAGAAGATAATCTAATAACGCAAGCTTATATGCTGATGTTGGATAAATTCCATTTAAAATGTGGACTAAATGTTACATTAGAAAAAAATATTCCTATTGGTTCTGGACTTGGAGGGGGCAGTTCAAATGCTGCAGTTACACTATTGGCTATAAAAAAACTTTTTGAACTTGAGATATCTGATTGTGAAATATTATCCCTTGCTGAGGCTTTGGGTTCAGACGTACCTTTTTTTATAAACGGTGGAGCTGCGAAGGTAGCTGGAAGAGGTGAGGTTATAGAACCTATTACTCCTGGAAAAAAATATTTTATTCTAATATTTTCAAATATAGAAATTGAGACCAGAGGGATTTATGAATCATTATCTGAAAATGCCCTATGCGATGAACTTCACGATTCTGCTTTGTTAGACTCTCAGGAAAACTCTCTAGAAAGTGTGGTCATGAAAAAATATCCTGAACTTATGCAAACAAAATATTGGCTTTCCTCCTTTGGTAAGGTTAGAATGTCCGGTACGGGAAGCACGCTATACATTGAGTTTGACAGTTACGAAAGTGCACATGAAGTTAATATGGAAATTGCACAGAAATACAAATCTAAAATTGTGAGTAGTCTGGATTCATATGAAATTTTTTCTTAATAATTTGGGGTGTAGCCAAGCGGTAAGGCAGCGGGTTTTGATCCCGTCATTCGGAGGTTCGAATCCTTCCACCCCAGTTTCAGAGGCTTTATTATGGTCGATATAAAATCTACAATGATTTTTTCTGGCAACGCCAATAAGCCGTTGGCAAAGATGGTTGCCAATAATCTTGGTGTATCGCTTGGAAAAGCTTCTGTGAAAACTTTCAGTGATGGTGAGATTTCCGTTGAGATTGATGAAAATGTTAGAGGCCAAGATGTGTATATCATTCAACCTTTATGTGATCCCGTAAATGACAATTTAATGGAATTACTCATTATGGCTGATGCTTTGAAGCGTTCCTCGGTTGAGAGAATATCAGTAGTATTGCCTTACTTTGGATACTCTCGACAAGATAGAAGAGCAAGGTCTGCACGGGTGCCTATAACTGCTAAAGTTGTTGCGAACATGCTTACCAGTATGGGTGTAGAAAGATTATTAACTATTGATCTACACGCTGATCAAATACAAGGTTTTTTTGATATTCCTGTAGATAATGTTTATGCTACTCCACTCTTTTTAGCTGACATTCATAAACAAAATTATGATGACATAATTGTTGTATCACCAGATGTTGGAGGAGTTGTTCGTGCAAGAGCACTTGCAAAACAACTTAATTCTGACTTGGCAATCGTAGATAAGAGACGTCCTGAGGCAAATGTATCTGAAGTAATGCAAATAATTGGTGATGTAAATAGTAAATGTTGCATCATTGTAGATGATATTTGTGATACGGCTGGCACATTATGTCATGCAGCTGATGCGTTGAAAGAACAGGGTGCTTCAGCAGTTTATGCTTACATTACTCATCCTATCTTCTCAGGTAAAGCTGATTCAAACATAGCAAATTCAACTATAGATGGAATAATAGTTACAGATACAATTAAATTATCGAAAAAGATGCACGATACCGGAAAAATAAGGCAGATAACTGTATCGGAGATGTTGGCAGAAACCTTAAGAAGAATAGATAATAAAGAATCTGTTAGTTCACTTTTCGTAGAATAAGAGTATAATCCATTGGAAACTAGATTATGAGTACAGAATACACTTTACAAGCAACAACAAGAGAAAATAAGGGAACATCCAGTTCTAAGAAAATTAGAAAAAATAATGGGATCCCTGCTGTTGTTTATGGGGACAAAGATAACAATAATATAATACTCGATGCTAATGAAGTATCGAAGCAGATCAAAGATTCTGGATTCTACAGTAACGTCATTCAACTCAAGATTGATAAAAAAACAGTAGATGTAATTTTGAAAGATCTTCAGAGAGATCCTAGAAAGTCATCGATAACTCATATGGACTTTTTTGCGGTAGACAAAAACAAAGCAGTTGTTGTGAATGTGCCAATTCTATTCATAAACGAGGAGACATGTTCGGGCGTAAAACTCGGTGGAGGAAAGCTATCTCATATTCAAACAGAAATTGAAGTTTCATGCTTACCTAAAGATATCCCAGAGAATATCCAAATCGATGTTGCTGAACTTGAATTAGGTCACAGCATACACATGTCAGAGATTAAAATGCCAGCAAATGTAGAACACGCAGTGACAGTAGATGAGGAACATGATTCACCAGTAGTAAGTTGTTACGAACCTAAAGCTGAAAAAGTAGAAGAAGTAGTTGAGGCATCTGCTGATGCAAGTGATGAAACTGCTGCTGAAGATAGTAAAGAAGAGCCAGCTTCAGACGCTAAAGAAGAAAACAAATAACTCTCTTTACAATGAAATCAACAAACAATCCTCCATTATTGATTGTTGGCTTAGGAAACCCAGACCCTAAATTCCTTAAGACTCGACATAATATTGGATTCTGGTTCCTGGATTCATTGGCAGAAAAGTATAAATTATCATTCAGTGATAACTTAAAAAAAGGTTATTTAGATTCAATTTATCAAGATGATAACTTCACCATTAAGATTTTAAAACCAATGACTTTTATAAATGACAGCGGTTCTCCCTTAGTAAAATTTATAAAAAATACAAACATAAGCCCTAAAGACATAATTGTAGCCTATGATGATCTAGACTTGTCACCTGGTAAAGTAAGATTAAGATTCTCAGGAGGTAGTGGCGGTCATAATGGAGTTAAAGACATAATAGAAAAAATTGGAACAAAAGATTTCTGGAGACTAAAAATTGGAATTGGTAAACCAACGCATAAAGATGATGTTATATCCTATGTACTAGGTAAACCCTCACCTGAGGAGAAAGAGTATATAAATACTGGTATTGACAAAATATTAACTAACTCAAAAGATATTATTTCTGGGAATTACACAAACTTCATGAATAACATCAACGGTGGCAGTAATGGGGTTTAAGTGTGGCTTGGTTGGAATGCCAAATGTTGGTAAGTCATCAATCTTTAATTTACTTACATCACAAAAAATAGATGCTAAGAACTTTCCGTTTTGTACTATAGACCCAAACATCGCAACGGTAGAAGTTCCCGATGAGAGGTTGGATAAATTATCTGTACTGAATTCATCTAAAAGCAAAGTAAATGCGGTAATAGAATTTGTCGACATTGCAGGATTAATAAAAGGAGCATCAAAAGGCGAGGGTCTCGGCAATGATTTTTTAACACATATAAAAAATACAGACGCGATAGCTCATGTTGTTAGATTCTTTGTAGATGATGACATAATCCATGTTAATGGTAAGCCAAATCCCGGCTCAGATTTCTCGGATATAAATTCTGAGTTAATGTTGTCAGATATAGCAACATTAGAGAGTATATTGAACAGAGTAACTAAAAGTAAAAATTCAGATAAAGAAAAAAATATTCTTAAAGATGAAATATCAAATGCTTTGGATAAACTGAATAATAGCAACTTCCTAGATAAAAATGACCTTGTAAAAGTAAAAGAATTCTTCCCAGACATTAAGATGCTTACACAGAAACCTATGTTTGTTATTGCAAATGTCAATGACAATACATCAAAAGAAGAAATTGAAAAATTCAAAGGACATTTGCCAAAAGATATCACAGTTGTGGAAGTAGATGCAAAGACTGAGACTGATCTTAACGATTTATCAAACGAAGAGAGGGTTGAGTTTATGAGCGAATTCAATATTACAGAGTCTGCTTTGTCTAAAATTATTAAAACTGGTTATGGGCTACTAGATTTAAAAACCTTTTTCACATCTGGTGAGAGAGAATCAAGGGCTTGGGCAGCAAAAAAGTATTTCAATGCTTATGAATGTTCAGGTATTATACATACTGATATCCAAAAAGGATTCATCAGGGCTGAGACAGTTTCTTACGATGACTATATAAAAAGCGGAAGTGAGCAAGCCTCAAAAGCTAATGGTGTATGGAGACAAGAAGGTAAAGATTATGTTGTCACAGAGGGCGATGTGATTTATTTTAGATTTAATGTTTAAGGTCATGTAGCTCAGTTGGTTAGAGCACAGCACTCATAACGCTGCGGTCGGTGGTTCAAGTCCACCCATGACCATGAA
>MDSW01223162.1_pt1 | contig 15887 bp, 19 predicted proteins | sample 811171 | NCBI WGS metagenome assembly MDSW01 (sample SAMN05326641, study PRJNA326480) | marine metagenome | isolation source: seawater | place: Atlantic Ocean: North West | collected 2012
CCAGATATTCAACGCCAGGGCTTACGGTCTCAAGCCATGAGCCTTCGTTGAACTCAGGGGGATTAGACGGGTTGTCTACATCTGAACCGCGTGGCTGGAACTCAACGTAATAGCCATCGAAGTTATTCCCTGGGTCTCCCTCGATCGTGACCTGATAGCCAATCGGCGCAATCGTTGGCAGGTCAGTAAAGGCCTGGACCGAATTGAGGATTGCCGTGATGTCTGCATTTGAGCGGGCATCTGAGACCTCAACCGTGATGGCACTAGCACCACGAATCCAAATCACTGAGCCGACCTGACTCATGGTGTAGCCGGTCAGCCCTGCACTGGTGAGACCGGTGATGATTGCCTCTGCAATCTCTTCCGAGCTGATCCTGTTCTCTGTGACCGTGCTGCCACTACTGACGACAGGCGCAACGGGTGTTTGAACATCAACGTTGAACCCGTTGACGTTGACCGTATAGGTCTGGCCATAGTTGGCAGCCCGAACCCAGATCAGACACTCATGCGCAGCAGGACGGGCGTTTGCCGGCGCCACGTCCGTCTTCATCGCCGTGTCGGTGTTCAGGTTGCAGATGAAGGTGTAATCGGCAACCGTGACAGCCCTCAGCTGTGAACGCGCATCGGTGACTGAGTCCAGATAGTCATAGGCATTCGTATCCTCAGTGACGGTGATCTCGGTCCCGTCCAGATCAAAAACCTTGATCGTGTCTTTGGTGATAACGGCCAGATACTCTTCGCTCTGATCCCTCAGGATCGAGTGGATGAAGGCATCACCAAATGCAGTCGTGGAGACCTTGGCCAGCGTTGACGTGAAATCACGCTTTCGCAGACCCTCAGCGATCGACGACACTGCATTGACCTGAACCGCACCTTGGCTCGGATCACGCTGAGCATCGGGCTGCTGGCTAACCCCCTGGATCAGGTTGGGGATTGCATAGCTGACGAGATTAGCCAATTCGGGAACCTCCAAACATGCCGCGACGCAAACCAGCTTCAGCCGCGTAGGTCGGCATTGGGACAGAGAACGGGCCGCCAGTCAGTGAGTTCGGCTGCGCCTGCTCAAGCTCAACTCGCATCAACTCAGTCAGTGCTGCCTGCTCATCAACTGCGGTGTAGTTCGTGACTGAGTCAGAGCCCAACATCCGCGTCGAAAACACACGCGCTGCCCTGATCGTTGTCCATCTGTTGAAGGCTTCTGGGCTTTGATCCCACGACAACAGCCAAATCACGTCTGCCTTGATCGGTGCGTCGTTGCTGTCGATCTTGAATGAACGGTTCTTTTTGTCGTAAACCCTTGTTCCACGCAGGACATAGCGGCCATCCAAGTTGTACGGATCGACCAACCAACTAATCGCAGCTGCAGGAACCTCGACTTCCCCCGTCGTGGTGTCTCGATCAAACGGATAAGCCTGCTCTCTGTTCCAGGTCCATCCGCGCAGCTGTCCCTCTTTGGCAAATTCCAACAGGGTCTGCTCGGCCATGCGAGCGTCCTGGATCTGCTGGTTCTCCAGGCTGTCAACCGGCATCTCGCCGATGTTCGTTAGCAAAACATTGACGGCATCCAGCAGCGTCGTTCGCCCTGGAATCGCCGCCTGCTGGGCGCTACCCATCAGTCTTATGCAGTAGTGATGCCCATATCGTAAGCCGGACATAAAAAGGGGCCAGGTCCGTAGACCCAGCCCCTAGCAGCCATGCATCCAGAGGATAACTCAGACGCTGATGTTGACCGCACACTCAGCACGCAGAACACCCATACCGATGCTCTGACGAGCAACCATCAGGGTGGACTGGTGAGAAACATTCCAATCGCCTGAGGTCACCTGCAGAGCAGGGGACAGCAGAGTCAGAACGCCGCAGCAATCCTTGTGGAACACAAGGCCCTTGCAGTTGCTGAGATCCTGAGCGTATTCAGCGTTGCAATCACCAGCGACCAATGAGTAATCGGGCTGGGTGACGTGGTTACTCGAATAGATCGGGATGCCAGCCACACGCATGGTGCGACCATCTGCAATCGTGCCGTTCGAGCCATTACCGCCATTGAAGTCGGTATTAATGGCTCTGCTCGACATCGTGATGGCGTAATAGTCCTCAGGACCAAACACCGCATACAAGTTGTCTGTAGGCACATCCTTCTCTTCCATATCGATGCGAGCATCGAAAATGGCGTTCACCAATGCGTCACCTTTCTCTTGACGAGTGGCGGAAGCACCGGTGTAGTCAGCGCCCAGAGTCACTGTTGAACCAATACGGCCAGTGTTAATTGTCTTATTCAGCGGTTCTGTGGTGTTTACAGAAGCCGCAAAAATAATACGAGCAACACGCTTATCGTACTCGTATGCGAGAGCACGTCCCAATTCGCGCGTTATTTCTTGGCGTGCCGGCCAGTAGGCCATCAGTTCATCAACTTCGGCGATTGCAGCATCCGAAATCATCAAAGAATCCAGCGTCAGCACCCGCTCGTTTAGAGCAGATGGATCGTTGGTTCCCCCTGTAATCTCGGTTCCGGGCTGGTGGTACGCGGCTTCTTGCTTGCCGGTGATTGGGAAGGCCATAGATTTGCCTCCCCTGATATTGCGCTCCTTAGTTTTACCTTTGAAGACGCAATACTCCTCGAACGCTGAAAGTACCTCGGCACTTCCAAGTTTCAGGAATAAAGCACGGAAGCCATCTTGGGCAGTAGCACCAGCGGCCCATGAACCACCGGTGCCCTGAATCTGGCCTACTCGTTTGAGATCAGCGTCAGCCATGACGAGAGAAATTTGAGGTTTGCGTAGGGTTCGCGCCTCTCAATCGTCTCGGTTATCCCCGCAGGGGCCGATCAGTTGCAGTGGTGCAGAGCTTCCCTGCATCCAAACTAGAACACATCGCTGTTACTGAGAAGCTCAGCAAACTTCTGCTGATATGCAGTATCGACCTCATAAAGCTTCCGGCCGCGTGAATCACGCTTGTTCATCGCCTCCATTACTTCTGACCTGCTGTTGAATTTGCGGGGCTCAGCGACAGGGGCCTGACCACGAATCAGCTTCGGCTCAGACGAACCAACACCTGTTGCCCTTGCCTGCATTGCTTTCAGTGCCCAACGAATGGCTTGGGTGTTCCCGCCGTCCACGACAGCGTTGTAATCAGCCAGCTCATTGGCATCGAGATTTGCCTTGGCCCAGCCAGACAATTGCTGAAAAGCATCTTGCCCCCCGACTTCATTCATGATCTGCGCTTCATCGGCAGCAGACAATCCATCTGACTGGGTCTCTTGCACCCCAGCCTTGGAGACATAGTTTTCGACAACCTGCTTCGGAACGCCGATCGCTTCAGCTAAAGCGTCGTAATGCTGGCTGATGTCACCGCCCTGGTCGGCTTGCCACATCAGATCGGCCATGCTTAGACCGGCCTCGTTCACTGAGTTGACGATCTCCTCTCCATAGATCTCGACAGCCTGTTCAGCTGTGTAACCATTGGATTGGGATGCGTCAGCGGGGTCGGTTGTGGGCTGGCTCTGCTTTCTTTCCAGTTCTTGGTAGGCCTTCAGCAGGTCTTCCTGAGTGTTGAACTTCCCGCCGATTAGCTCTTGGGCTTGCTGTGGAACGGTGGTGGGCTCAGACTCCTCCATCAATTGCTTGGCCAATTCCTCTTGGCCTGGTGCAATCAAGCCTTCAGCACCTTCAAACGCTGGGTCGTAACCCACCGGCACTGTCTGAGTCGGCATCAAGTCAGCCATCGGTTTCCTCCGTTGGTGTGTTCATTTCCTGCGCAGTTTGCGCAGCTGCAGCAACGCCTTCTGGATTAGCAGCAAGTTCTTGAGCAACTTGTGCTTGTTGGGCTTGCTGCATCTCGGCGGCAATTTGCTCCTCTGATTTAACCAGACCCAATGGACTAATGCCCATTGAACTGCTCAGACGCTTAATCAACTCAGTGTTGTTGATGTAGGTCGCCATGCCCTCAGGGCCTAACGCCTGTTGCAAGATCTGGATGAAACGTGCAGTTTTTTCCAGGTCATTCCCGCGACCCACGCCAGACAATCCAACGCTGACCATTGGTTGAACAAGGCCTTCTGGGAGTCGTTGCATTCCCCCTTTCCGCATATAAAGTTCAAGGCGTCTCCTGATGTACGGTGCCTGGAAAGTGACAGTCAGATTTGCGTAGACATTCCCCAAGCTCTGTTCCGTCTGCAATGTAGAAATTCTGACCTCTTCCGCTGTAACCCTTTCTGCATCACGCATCTCGGCCAACATGAAACTCGATGCAAGCCGTTGTTCAATCCTCTGAAGCGCCGTGAACGCAACATTTATATCGGAGCCTTTGTCAGTTCTGACGGTGAATACATCCTCTGGGTTTCCGGGCACGTAAGCACCGTTGGGCGCTTCTGCAAGACTCTTCGCATTGACCACCCCGCTTGGGCGGACAAGGTGTTTAACCTGCGCCGAAACCAACGCACACTCGCTGACGGCTTGAGACAACGCCTCAGCAGTTTGGAGATCGGCTATACATGCGGATTCAATGTACCCAGGCCCATAGCTGCTTGCCTGGTACGACGACATTCTCAGCGGAAGCCACGGAGACGTTGATTTCTTTGAATTGCCTCTAGTGCCCTCAATCTCCTTTTTGTTTATCTCCTGCCACCACGTAACGCTGTCATTCTTCCACTGAATGCAGGTGTAGAGGTCAACGGTTTTTTCGGGCTGCCCCGTCTCCATTGGGTCAGTGGATTGATCCATGCCGAAGAACTCGTCATCGTCCTTCTGCAATTCACTGCGGATACTTGCAGGCAACTGCTCAATCGCCATGGTCTCCATGACCACAGCGCTCAATGGCTCGCCCACAGGGTCACGCAGAAGCACGTAGCGATTCAGCGGATAACAGACCAAACCGTCATCACCGACATAAACCAAGCAGTTGCCAGAAACGATCAGATGCAGCAACGCCTCATGCACCACCACACGGTCATTGCTGGCCTCGATGCTGCGCAGGATGGACAGCTCAAGTTTGTTTAGCGCTAGTTCCGTCTCGGACTTCCACCCCGCTATGTCCTCAGGGGCCATGCCCTGCTGCATCATCTCCGCCTCCTGTTTCTCCATCTCGACTGGATCGAGAGTGAAACGAAAGAACGCCTCAGTTGGAGGAAGAATCGCCATCAGCAGGCGAGCGCACAAGTTGTGCGTCCCGCGCTGTCCGATGCCATTCCAAGGCAGCACATAGCTGTCGTAGTTCTCCACGGTTGGCGTGTTGGACCGTGGAATCAGATACGGAATCGTCAGCGAAGCTGACCGCCTGGCTCGATCAAGCCAATAGTTCCTTTCGGACTGAAGACCGTCGTAGATCGCTTGCGCTGACTTCATTGTCTTAGATACTCAGATTGGAACCTGAACCACTGCCAGAACCTGTCTGGCCAATGCTCAGTGACGCCGTGGTCTGACGACTGCCCCGCGCTTTTCGCTTGGGCTTGCTCTCGCTTGCCGTCTTCCCTTGCTTGCCGCCTCCCTCGGAAATGATGCCTAGAGAAGATGCAACCGCCTGGCCGGCAGCCATGCTCTGCTGAGTAGACAACTCAGCGGCAGCCACCGCCTCCGCTTGTGCCTCCTTGCTAGCGGCTGTCCGTGCCTGCATCGCCGCTAGGCGCTGCGCCTGCTGTTTTTCCAGCGCCTTCACTTGTGCTTGAGAAGAAGCCAGCGACGATGCCCGCTGTGCCTCCAACTCCCTCCGACGCTGTTCCTGGCGTTGAGCTGTTGCCGTGCGCTCAGCAGCAATGCGATCTAGCTCGCGTTGCCGCCGTTCCGCATCACGTTCAGCCTGCTTTTGAGCCTGGCGTGCCTCCTTTTCGGCTGCACGCTTTTCCTTTCCACCACCACCACCACCACTGCACATAATCAGACTCCAATGTTGAGGCCACTACCGGCCTGAGCCGTAGCGGTGGGCGAAATTTTGAGAGATCCCTTCGGCTTCTTTTTCTTCTGAATCGTCTCGGTGGTTTGAGCACCACTGGCCTTGGACTCAGAAGCCGTGACGCCATACGCCCCGACTGGGGTGTAAGACGCACCTGCCGCTGCCGCTGCTGCTGCCTTGGCTTCGTCCGCCTTGGCTTTTGCGGCCGCAGCTTCATCAGACGCGCCCGCCACCTCAGCGTCGTATTGCTTCTGAATTTCAGCAGTCCGAGCATTCGCAGCATCAATCTGCGATTGAATTTGCGAAGCAGTCTGTGCTTGTTGCGCCTGAATCTGCTGCTGGAAAGTCGCCAGACTCTCTTCATTCCGCCTGATGTCAGCATCACTTGGCCCGACGTATTTCACCTCGGGTGCTGTGGGCTGAGAGCCACCGCCAAAACACATTTGATTGCTCCTAAATAATGTTGAGACCAACAGCATCGCCAGAAGTGCTGGCGACTTTTCGACCTATACGCAAACCACGTTTGCCTTTAGCCGAAGAGGGTTTAGGTTTGTCGCGGGCCGACCCTATGACAGGTGCCTTTGCGCTTTCCTCGGGCGGAGGTGGGCCGATGATGTTGGACATTCGTCGGGCTTCAGCCTCAACAGAAGCAACCTCATCTGCACGTTCCTCGCGCAAATCCCTCAGGGACGTGAGTAAATCTTGTTGGGCTGTGACCGCTGAATCAAGCTTGGACTGATAACCAGTCAGCTCACTGGATTGCGACATTTGCATCATCTGCATCTGTCGATCAAACATGCGGTCATAAGCCCCGGTGTCCGGCATGGTGATGGTCCCTCCACCACCGCCTCCACCGCCGCCCATACACATCAGAGACCCTCCAGATTTTGCTGGTTTTGCTCCTCAAGTTTCAAGGCAAGCCAACGAACAACGTCGGCACGTCCCGCCGCAAACCAGACTTCCTTTTCGGACATCTGGAGGCTTGGCGACTGGTCGGGGAACTTGGACCCCAACGCTGCGACCAAGCGCTCATCAATCGGCGGAAAGTATTCCATGAACGGGAAGAACTGTCATCAGATTACCGGTGGTTCCCACAGGTGAGGAAGACCTGAGGCAAGATCGAACTCACCTGGACGCAGAATCCGAGCGCATCGCGCCTGAGTCAGCGCGTACTGCACGTCCTTCCCTGCCTTGGCGTATTGGTCAACGACCGCCTGCCATAGGTGATGCTCTGTCGTGGCCGTCAGCCACGCCTTGCCCGTGAACACCCTGTTCTTATCTCCTACGCCTGGGCAGCCCGGATAGTTGTCACTGGTGTCACCGACCAACACCTGCCGGTAGAACGCAAGATCTGCCTCCCATTGGCTGACCTGAATTAACTCATCATTGCGATATAGCTTCCCCGGCAAGGTCAACATGTCCTTATCGCCGCTGACGATGATGTCGTCCTCCTCCTGAAGGATTCCGAGCACATCATCCCCTTCCAGGTTTTTAAACCCACCGGTTGGCCAACCTCGCTGTTGGCCGGCCTTGCTCATACGCGCAAGCGCTTCGCCATAGCCTGCAGGGCGGCGGCGGTCTTTTCTGTTTGCCTTGTAGTCCGGCCAAAGGTCATGCCGGAAGTTCCTCCGGTCGCCCCTGGCAAGAAACAATCCGTGTCCTGGGAACTTTTCAAGAATCTCGGTCGCGTGATCGACGAACGAGATGACCGCATCCTTGTGACGGCAGACAGTATGCCAGTCGCCAGAATCATCATCCCCCCACTGAAGATCAACTTGGGCACCGGCAACAAAGCGATAGGCATAGAACTCCAAGTCGTAAATGATCATTGGCCGTGGCTCTCGTAAATCCAGCGGGCCATGCGCTCAGCGCCATCCCACCACATCTGCTGATCACGGTCGTCTGCACGGAAGGCCCTCTGATATTCGTCATTCGCCAAATGGATGAATGACTCAATCGTGGCCAGATCAATTTCAGCCGGTCGGCTGGCTCTGTGCTCAGAAAGCGCTTCGATGCGCCGCGCTCTTGAAAGCTTCCACATCACGGAACTCCTTGTCTAAGAATTGGGGGTGATCCCTGAGAAACCCAGATCTGGGCAGGATCATTTGCTTGTTCTTGACCGCCGTCTCGGTCCAATAGTCCTGACGGTTGAATTGCGAAATTGACCATTTGCCAGTCACCAGCCCCCGCTCAAGAATTTCCTGGAGGCTGTCGAAACTAATCAGAGGCTGCATTGGTGTCCCTGGCTAGTTCACGCAAATACCGGGCCCATTCCTCATTGGTCAGCTCGTCACCGCTGGCCGCCGTCATGGACGGCAGCAGCAGGTTCCCGCCTCCCTCAAACGGCACATAGGCCGCGGCATTCTGCGGATCAGCAGCGCCAGCAATAGACCTTGCCTTTTCAGGCAGCATGGCCTTCTGCTCAGATGTCGGGCTGACAAACGCCGGGAGGTCACGTTTGAACCCCCAGCTGCGATTGGCCTGCCCGTTCTCTGTCGCATACAGCGGGGCCATGAGTTGGCCCCACGTCGGCATCCGCACGAAGTCTTTGCTGGAGTATTCCTGAATCCAGCGCTCGCAAGCCCAGAAGAACTGGGGGTCGCTTACCTCTGGGAACTCAGACTGAAAGCTGTGGAACTTCAGCTTGCAAACCGCAGCTGACCACTGGTCATCCCGCTTGACTCGAAGCTGCTGTTGCAGCATCTCAACGCCAGCAAAAAACGTCTCGGGGCTTAGCTGATGTTCCATGCCTCGATTGCCTTCTGCATTGCGGCGCTCTTGGGCGCCAGGACACCGTTGTCAACAGAGGAAACGTCGTTGACATAAACCTCCTGAAGGCTCTGCCAGCCCTGCTCAACGCCGCGCCGCGCTAATTCCATTGCCTTCTGTTCTGGCATTGCCAGCACACGGGCAACGTTGCTCAGCCAGGCATTGCGAGTCCAACTGGCCTTGCTCTTGTTTTTTGACCAGCGCGACTCGTCCCACCAAGACACCAGCAGATCAGCCAGTTCCCGATTGGCCGTCAACAACTCGTCCTCGACCTGCACCGGATGGAACTTGTCGAACTTGGACGGGCGACGCTTACCTTCCAACTCTGTCTCTAGCGGCGGCTGATCAGTCGGTGGTGTCTCATGAATCCAGCCGCGATCGTTGCCAGCCCATACAGCCAACGTCTCAATGGTCGAAAAGTCCTTCAGGCATTCGTTGCATTGACGAACCCTGCGGTCACCTCTCGTTTCTCGGACACGAGTTTTTTCGTGCCCGCAATGGGGGCATTTCATGGGAAGTACCAGATGCGAAGTTCGATTTCCGATTCCTCTGCCTTGGCCTTGTAGTGCTGAGCAACGATCTTTCCGATCACCGAAACCCGGTCATCTCTCCAGATCAACTTGTTGCCGCAATCCAAAACTGCGCCCATCAGGTTGTCCAGGTCTGCTCGACAGGGCCCGGTAAACCTGAGGCAAAGGACATTGACCAGCTCAAGCGGTTCATCGGTCCACCACTCAGCCATTTGCGCTCTGACGTTGGCCTTCCAGTCCTTGTAAGCCTTTGGCATGTAAGGGACTTTCTGACCAGAGAAGGCCCTAGGCCGGGCCTTACTCATCAGAGGAACACGCAAAACAAGGGTCTTGCGAGCCATCTTTGGCATCAGAAGGGGATCTCTTGCTCGACCGCTTGGGCCGCGGCAGTTAGCTGCTGACCGAAGTCATCAGGTTCAACAACTGACGGTGTCCCTGGTGCCTCATCTGCTGGTGCAACCGCACCGCCCTCGACCACGTCAAAGCCGGCTTCCTCAACCCCTGAGCGCTCGTAAGAAACATGCTTGACGACCTGAATAGCGTGCAGCTCGCAAGAAAGGCCTACGCCCTCGCTGCCACGGTTCCAGGCCCAGAAGTGGATTTTCGCGCGTACTAATGAGCCGTTGCCGATCAACACGCTGGCAGGCCATTTTGAGCCTTGCGAGTCCTCAACAATCGGACCTTCATTGATGATGTCTGAGCCGCGACGCTGCTCAATGCGCTTGGGCTTAAGCACCAACATTCCTGTCGGTTGCATCTCGCCGTTGTCGTCTTTGACCTCATGCCGCTTGAGAGGCATCCCATGGCGGCTGACGTTGGGCTTGTTGCCGTGTGCCTCAACCATCAGGCCGCGAATCTTTTTCTGAAGCGCAGCGATCTTCTCGTCGTTTGGATCACCCAACAGATCAATCGACCACGTTGCCTCGTCGCCCTCTTCACGGGCACGGGCCTTGCCGAGCACCTTGGCCCAGTTGGCCTCCATGACCGGTGTGTAGATGAAGTCTGATCGCCATTGCTTGGGCATAAATGCTCCTCACTGGTGGTGTGCAGATTGAGTATGCAGGCCTAGGTGAATCTCGTCAATGAATCTAGTAAGACGAATTTGAGACTACGAGAAGCAGTAAGGGTTTTGACCTATTTCTCCCTCGCACAAAGTGCTTACAAATGGTGGCGCGGGCAGGTCAACACCAGCATGAAGCTCGATCTGGTCATGGATGTCCGTCAGCCAGTCAGGCTTGTAGTGGGCCGACAGTTCATTCATCAGCAGGTTCTGCATCATCGATGCACTGGAGGGCAAAGTCGCAAAGCAGTCGTGGTTGGTGATCACCTGTTCTCCCGCCCGCTTCATCCGTTGCACAACTGCAGAGCAAAAGCTGGCATCGAAAGCGTGGATGACGTTGGCCGTGATACCTCGGCTCGTAGCTCGCGCACTTAATTCGCCTGGAACGACGCAGTCATCAGATGATTCCCAGCGCTTGCTGCCATTCATCAACGTCGTCTGTTTCTTCTTGGCCTCCAGTTCGCTTCCAAGGCTCACGGGGAAGTCCATCGGCGTGATGAATCGAATCCTTTGCTGACGCTTGGTACAGGCCCTGCTGACGCCTCTCAGCCACGTTTCCAGTGCAACGCAGCTCTTCAGCTTGTGGCCAATCACGATATTCAGCTTGTGAGCCAGGTATTGGCTTGGCCAGGTGTATTCCTTGTCCCAGTCCGACAGCGATACGCCTGGCTTCTTTTCCATCAGCCAATCGCACAGCTGCTCAACAATCCCGAAATGACGAGCCCCGTAGATCTGAGTCATCGTCGGACCCTTCGTTAAATCCCTGGTGATCTCATGTTTCAGCCAGGTTTCAGCCATCCGAGCGCTACGGAAATCAAACCCATGGAGATCGCGTTGCAGCATCTCCATCAAATCTCCAGCAACTGCGGCATATAAATCCTCTCGACGATCACCAAAAATGTTGGTAAGACGGGCCAACTCCCTGTCTCTTGTCAGACAGGCGATGATCCCCATCCCTGAGCACGTCTGGTCGAATCTGACCGGGACGTGCATTTTCTTCGTTGGGTCTTCCAGCCAATCACTGATGGCCTTAGCTGCTTGCAGCAGCTGCCATGGGTCACTGGCGTCTTTCCATAGATCCATCCGGTCCAACGGATACTTCGCGATGGCCTTCAAGACCTGCAGGTTCTGCTTGCCCCAGCGCAAGCGTTCATCCCAGCTCTTTCTGCCCAGCCCAAAGTGACCTGCAGCACCCATCAACATCGACTCAAAGGCGTGCTCACTAGCCACCGCACCAACGCCAAACTCAATCAGCGCTTTTGAATAGTCAGGCCCCTGGTGGCCAACCATCCGACTCGCCGTATAAATCCGGCCGCGGAAGTCCATATCGCATTCCAGGAAGATCGGCCGACCAGCGACCTCTTCCCCCTGCCGCATCGTTTCTTCAATGCGAGCGCGGATACGCGCATCCTCAGCAATCCTTGGTTGCTTTGGGTCCGGCTCGCGACGAACTGAGAACAGCGGCAGGTTTTCATCCCATGCCTGCCGTTGAACTGCTGCCATCCATGGATCCAGGCGCATTTCCTGCTGTTCGAGTGCATTGATCACCTCGATCTGCACGCGCACTGAATCCCGATCGATATGGCTTAAATCCATCGGCTTACGACTTGTCACCAGTCGCCGGCCATTCCGGGTCACATCCACCCATGGGTTTGGTGGCAGTAATGACGGCAGCCGTCTGATCGATAACGCTCGCGGTGGTGAGCTACGAATCAGTTCTTTGACCTCATCGGTCGCCACGATCAAAGTTTTTTTGCCCTGTTTCTTCTCTTCGATCAGGGTGCTGCTGGATCGAATCAGATCAATCACCAGACAGCCAAGCTCGCGCTTGTCAGTTGGCAGCCATTGCGTTGGCGCCAACTGCAGCTGACGCATCACCCTTGGCGTCACCGTCTTGCGGCCGTAATGACGTTTCACTTGCTGCAGCAACAGCGCCCCCTTGCTGTCATGAAGCACGGTGCCGTTCAGCTCGTCCTGCAACGCACGACCGATGATCGTGGCCAATTTCTTCTTATCGCTGACCGTGCTGATTCGATCAATGACACAGGTCAAAGCGATGACACCAATCCCCCTTGGGCCTTGTCTGCAGAAGTGCAGAAGAAGCGGCCATGCCCCATGGTGTGGCCCTGCTGTGTACGGGTCGTCTAATTTCCTGGCGAGGAACTGCTCAATACCAAGCGAGACCAGCTCGGCGTAATTGTCAAAAAGAGCATGGCCGTAACTCGTTCGACTTTCTCTTCCGGCTGCTTTGAGTTGACTGTGTTGATTGGCCGCTCGTTCGACAGCTCTGACCGCCTCACGTTGCTCACGTTGCTTTTGCTCGTCTTCGAGGGATCGGGCTGAATGCTTTTGGGACGAATCCACGTAAATACTGGCTGCCTGAGGCAGTCAAAGCATCGCAACAGTGCAGACCTTTTGAAAGCGGTTGCAGCAACAGTCTTAAACCCAGTCACGTCGGCTGTTCTGCACTGGTGCAACGTCGTCTGAACGGCTGGTGCAGCCGATCAGCCCTTAAAAAAGCTTTGCACCACTGACATCTTTTTCAAATTCAGCTGCTTCTGCCGCAGCCGCCGGCAGCAAATCAGCAGGTGACAGTGAAAAATGGACGGTTGTCCGATCAGTGATATTCGCGTTTGTATTCCGCCAGCAAACGCTTCAATCGTTCAACCGTCTGAAGAGCTTCGGCGGCAACCCAGAAGGGATCTGCCCCGTCATCCATTAGCTCTCGCTTGATTCGCCTGGTCTCGATTGTGGTGTCCACGTCGCCCATAACAGGCTCCCGCGTACAACACGCTCAACATAACAAACTGAAACTTTTATTGGAAGGATCCATACTGAAGAGACATCTGCACCAGTGACGAGTGGCTGACCTCAATGGAGAACTGGAAGAGCTTCACGCATCTGTTGTCCGTGCTGTTCGCAATCGTATTGACACCGGAGAACAAACCAACGACGACATCCGCACGGCTCTTCAGCTGCTCAAACAAAACGCCATCACCGCCCAGGTGGATCAAGACACAGAGCAACTGCTTAAAGGCCGCATGGCCGCAAAGCTCGACTTCTCAGCGCTGAAAGACAAGGTCGTGCCGATTAAAGCGAACGACCAGAAACGCCACGCCTAGATCCGCCGTAATGCCTGCCGATTGATTTTGACGGCAGGCCCATGGCTAAAGCGTCAATGCTGGCGCCGGTTTCATCTGATGCCATCTGGATCTGGTTGTGCCACATCTCAAATTCACGATCAGCTGCAATCCGCTGCTGGTCCTGCGCCGCAGCCTCAGTAAAAAACTGAACCGCCAAACTCAACGCATCGATCCGGTCATCACCACCGCCGAGCGCACCACGCTCAGTGGTGATGCGACTGAGCTGAAACATGAGCGAGCGTTGGTGACCGCCCTCTACGTTTCGTTCGGCCTCTTGGTAGTCACGGCGAATTACGTCGCTGCTAACTACCAGTCGGTGCTGCTGGACGACAGGGGCAAGGATGTCGCAAATCCGTCGCTCTTTCTGCTGCGAGACACGGACGCTTTCAATGCTGCAGGGATGGACCCGATTGAGTACCGGAGCCAAGAGTGCTTCAAACATGCCGGCACCGAAGTTACTCTCTGCCACTACCTGCGAGATGTTCCAACGCTTTGCCCGAACGGCCAAAGTCTTCAATACTTCCTCGGCATATCCCTGAGTGGTGCCCCCGGATTCGAGCAGGAAGAGGTTCCCCGCATATTCCGCTACCACCGCCCATGCCAGTTCGTCACTTCCGGCACCACCACGGCCAGCAGGGTCAATCGCCATGCAGCATCGCCAGGTCTCTTTGGCTGACACCCAGCCCTGACTGACCATCGGACGGTGATAGTACCGATCAGCACCCATGCCAATGCAGACCAGATCCTGAATCCGCTGCTCAGGGCTCGATGCCCAAGTGATCGTTTCGGGCAACGCCTTGCCATCCAGATCTAAAACGATCAGATCACCCAAACGGATTGGATAACGCTCAAGGGTGCTAAGTCTGCAGTTGAGTTGATACTGAAGTTGAACAGATGCCCGTGTCATGGACATCTCACGCTTCAATAATTCATCATGACCAAAGCGTTCAGGATCTGTCGGGATACCTTTTAACTCAGGATTCTCCTCAATCTCAGCTGCAATTGACGGGGCGAGACAACCTTCATAGGCATCCCACTCCTCTTCATTCTTACAATCTGGATAACGAGCGGGCCACATCCGTTGCTGATAATTCCTCTCCCTTCTCATCCGTATGTATAAACTTGACTCAAGGTGAGGCGTGCCTAGGAAGATGGTCTGACGTGGCAACTCCCCTTCCACTGACGGCTTTCTGATGGCTTCTAATTCTGTAACGGCCGCCGCTAATCGTTCCTGCTTAAGCGTTGTAATACTGTTCGATAATGTCTCAATATCATCGCCAACAGCAACCGTACAACGCTTTCCGGTCAAGGACGGCGAAAGGATTCCGACTGCTCTAACTGACGGACTTTGATCAACAATTGATGGCCCAACATCCCAGGCATTAACTGATCCCCTACCATCTGGCAGCGGCTGCAAACACTGGAGGACATCGATGTCCCGCACCAACCGCAACATGAACGTGGAGATCTCGATCGCCTTATCCGCCGTCGCCCCCACCAAGAGAACCTTTTCACGGAACGGATCTCTTCTTAGACGCCATAAGGCATAGACAGAAGTCAGAAAGCTTTTCCCGCATCCGCGATAGGCAGTAACGATCTGTCTATCAGGTCCGTTCTCTAAATACTCAAGAATCCCTAGCTGTTGTTTGGTGGGTGTTTCCGCCAGGTTCAGTTCCCTAAGGATGTACGTGGCGAAATGCGGTAGCGGTTCTAAGACATCAGGCAGTGGTTCCCATTGCATCACTCGGCAACCAGGATGGTGACATCAGCGGCGAAGGCGTTGTTGAATGCGTCTCTTGATTCGACCTTGCACTGAACGACCGCACCACCAGGGGCGCTATCCGGTGCGATGTAGATGATCCCAGTAGCGGATGTATCACCCGACAGTCGGCCCGTACCAGTTCTGATCGACCACGTATACGTGATGTCTAGAGCTGGATTGGACACTGCCTGCTGTCTGACCTCAAGGACGACCTGACCACTGATGCCAACACCAACATCTGCTGATGGGTCGTCATGCAGCTCGCTGTTTACATAGGCATCAAACTCCGGCAAGACCGGGCGATTGATCGGACCTACGGCATTCGATGTAACAGTGACTGAATCGCCAGTCACCGTGTCAAAGACAGCAACCTGACACTGGACGCTTCTACCGATGTCAACTTCTGACACGACTTGAGTGCTACCCATGTAGAGCACCCGTTGGTTGTTTGAGTCCTGCCAGTAATAATTGACTTGGGTGCTCCCTGATCCACCTTCAATTGATGGTTCTGAACAAGTGAGGGTGTAGCCGACGAAGGGATCGCCCGTAACAACAGGGGTACCAACGACCAGTGGGTCATAAACGATCGGTGTCGTAACAGGACCAAGGACGCCGGAGTTGCTGTTCATCGACTGCTCGGCTTCATCCGTTGCACGACTGGTTGCACGGAAGAATTTGCCGTCATCTTCTGCCTTCAGTTCGTAGCTGAGACCTGATGTGGCATTTGACCAACCACCAGAGCC
>MDSW01052789.1_pt1 | contig 15882 bp, 17 predicted proteins | sample 811171 | NCBI WGS metagenome assembly MDSW01 (sample SAMN05326641, study PRJNA326480) | marine metagenome | isolation source: seawater | place: Atlantic Ocean: North West | collected 2012
ATACTCCCTTTTCTCTCAAGGCATTAATTACTGACCCAAGAACGTTGGCATTGTTGGCCGTAGAAGTTGAGCTTGCATCTAATGATTTTGTTGTTGTTATATTTGCTGTGGAGAACTTTGTATTAATATCTCCAACATTAGCAGCTTGACTTAAGTTGTCAAAGTTTTGCTCTAGTGCATCTACTAACTCACTTGCCCATACAGTAGGATCATCTCCCTCTGATAGTCTTGGTAGTGGTGCTACTGTAAATCTACTTGTTGCCATTATCTTTCTCCATCTGGCCTCATGTTTAACCTAAGATCACCTAATCTCCAATGATCATGTAATCCATCAGAATGAACTTTTACTTTCATTTGTCTTCCTCTCACTCTAGGATTAATTCTTCCTGTCTTGGAGTAGTTTACTCCAGAGATAGTTACATCTCTATTTCTTACAGTAAATGGGCCTTTGGTTGTATAATCACCTAAACTGTCTTTCCTAGAGCTAAAGGTAATATTATAAGTCTCATCATATGTCCCATCCTCTTTGTCGGTTGACGTAGCATCTGGTAGTGCCTTATCTACAAACATAATATTCTGACCATCGTCTATATCAAAGTCTGCACTTTCAACAAAAGCATTGATAGGTGATCCGTCATCGGTTGTTCCTACTTCTTGATTGTATAGAACTCTATTTGCATCAGCCGAAATATCGTTTTCAAAGATTGATCCACCTTCCCAAGCTGTTCTGCTAAATGTTCCTACATCCCATACGTTTTCTAAATAATTATACTTAACGTATCGGTTGTTCTCTCGGTTTTGACCTGCTGCGTTTGTTGATGTAGTCTCATCGTTTGTAGATATACTAGGATAGAACCACCAGATCTCGTTGTACCCCCTAGATGTCCCTGTAACAACCTTAAATTGTTCGGCATAATTGAAATCCTCAAAGACATATTTTGCTACAGGAGAAGGAAGAACTTTAACCCCACCATCGAAGACGAAAAAGTTTTTAAATCCCATCCAATAACACCTTCCCTGAATAGCCATTGCTCCATGTGGAGAAATAAGACCACAGTTATTACCAAGCTCTTTAAAACCGAAAGTATATGGTGGGCCTTGGAAAACCATACCATGAACGTTCTTATCGCTAAATAAAAGCGTTTGACCTCTTACCTTGGCATATCCCACTAAGAACGTCCCACCTGTAAGGATCTGACCACCTGATGTATTTGTATCAACGTTCTCTGTCCAAATGTTTGTAGTTTCTTGACTTGCCCAACGTACCTTCATTGGATCACCTGCTCCCAAACAAACAATGTGCCTATCTGGAGAAGTGACGAAAATACTCTTTACGCTTGTTGGGACAATACCATGTGTAGAGTTATTTCTGCCTGATTGAGGTGTACTTGGGTTTGTTGCGTTTGTGATTTGGACAGCAGCCGTACCTACACCACCAGAAGTATCCCAATAATGAGGAGCACCATTGTTGTGAGCAAGAACGAGGTCTTCACCAAAATTATCAAAGCTCCAAACTCTTGGATCAACTACAACATTAGATGTAGAAGCAGGTTGACCCCAACCCCTTGTATAACTAGATCCTGCTTGCCAAACACCTGTTCCCCATCCGTAAGCGAAGTTAGAGTGTTCTTCTCCAGATTCTACAGGCTTTGTTATTGTAACATCTGTTGTCCCACCTGAAGAAATAGCAGGAAAGGCTGTAAGGCTTGCATCGTAGGCCGTGGACTGTGTTTCTCTTGATAACCCTACTGTAACAGAACCTAATAAATCCCATCCATTATCGAGATCGGTATTATGTGGATTTGAAGTATTTGCTCCACCTGTAGAGCCTAGTTTTACATAGTATATGTCATCGATCTCTGCGTACCAATGTTTTGAATATGTTATTTTAGATTCAGCATTAGAAAATCCCTGAACCCCAAGAATGTAGATACTTTCGGTAACAGTCGTACCTTCGTAAGTCTTTCCTGTAACCCCTATGTAAGCTGAAGGATATGAGTCTGTATAGCTTTCATAACATCCATATTGATATGGTGTGGTGTAATTAGGATAGCCTGAACTTGGTAAGTTAATTCCGTGATTGCCTACTACAACTCTTCTAGCACATGGTCTGTTATTTTTATCGGTAACAACATTTCCTAACATATGATTGGCCAGAGATGCATCAGAAATCTGGGAGCTTATTTTATGAGTTCCTTGGTGAGCCAGAATATTACCTACCCCTGTCCTTGTCCCTGCCGTAAAAAAAGTATTTGATGTGTTTTGCGTTGCATAAGGGATCATCACCCTACCTGTAGTATCAAATGGGGCAGACCATCTTATTTGCGTTTGTAAATGACCTATTCTACTTACATTTGGGCCTTGTGCTCCACCTATATAATAACTAGAACCGGGTGAATATGTTTCTGATCCAAGAAAGTATGCTGTGACCCCTCTGGCAGTATAACCTGCTATAGATGTATAATTAAGTATTGTTCCAGAGTCGTAAGTTGATGGTAAAAGAATGTCAAAATAGTTTGTTGTGTTATTAACGATTGTAGCAGATAGTTTTGGTATTCTAATCTCACCTATGTTAAGATTATTAAAATAGTAAGCTATAGGTGTTCCATTTGATCCGTTGGTAGGAACTCCGTGTGATGATTTGTAAAACCTTAGTATTGGGCCTTCTGACCTTGCATTTGTGCCACTTGAACCAGATATATCTGGAGATGTACTATAGGCCCAACCATAATCCCTTTCTTGATCTCCATACTGTGTATCAGTCCCCAACGCAACACTTGTTGTTGAATCCTTTGCTTGTGGATAATAACAAACCATATGTCCATAATCTGTAGACGCAATAGCAGGATGGAATTGGTTAGATCCTGTGTCTTGCAAGTCTAATGTTACAGTAGAGAACGAAGGATCAGCAGGAGTAATGTCGTAAAGAATGCCATCTTTTAGTATGTAAATATTAGTATGTGTTCCTATCGCTAAAAGCCTGTTGTCGTTAAAGTCTCTCCAAGAATGCAAAGCTCTAGCTGCCCCACCAAAACTGTCGTTGATAGTTTTTTCCCAACCACCAATCTTCTGTGCTCGACCATTGTAAAAGCGTACCTTATCGGAGTCTACCCATCTTCCTTCAGAAGAATAGACTGTATCATCTTTTACTACGCCACCTTGTATGGCTATCTTCTTTAATGCCATTATTATTTATACCCATATAATGCTTGCATACCCTGATCAAGAATGTTGTTAAGTGGAGTAGCTTGATAGCTTGGGTTTTTGCCTTTTTGGTTCATTTGATTTCCAAAATCAACGAAAGTAGATAAGTCGTTTTTGTGAAAGGGACTGTCGGCTGGCACTCCAAATGCTCTATATGGCTGTATTCCTGTAGGGTTGGAAGGTTGAAACAAAGGAGCGTTGATTGACGGACTTGGAAAGTTTCCTATTCCACCACCTGTAGAACTCATATCTAGTTCTGGAAATGTTTCTGTGGTCAAGTCTTCTACTTCATTAACATACGGAACAAGCTTATCCAAAAATGACGCTTGTGACTGTTTTGTAAGTTGTTGCGTAATCATGTTTGTTAAAGGCGATAGTAAAGAAGCTATACCTCCACCCATGCCATAATTTGGTTTCATGTACATTTCAAAAATCCTTCTCTGGCCATGTTACGTTATGAGGAAATCCCTCTTGCTGTGGGACATCCAAAAGCTTTTGTCTGTAGTCTCTAATCTTATTTTGTTTTTCCTCTGGTTGCTCATCCCAACGCATAAAATTCATCACATAAGAATCCACTTGTTCTTGTAACAAAATATCCCTCCACCTTCGCACTTCCATTGCCTTTAGATCATCCAACTCTTCTTGTGTTGGTGGAACATACGGATCTGGATTCGATTTAACTAAATCCTCATATAGTTTTTGTACATTAAAATCCGAACCATAATCGTCAGGAACAACTGTAAAAGGTATCCACCCATGTTGGGGATGGTTAATCTCACAATCAATACAAGTTTCGTTGATGTACTTTGCGTTTTTAAATTCTTTAATTTCAATCATTAGGAAGTTCTAATCCAAAGTGTTGCTATATTTATTGTCCATGAGTAAGTATTACTAGGATGTGGTTGCCTTTGCCCCATACATTTCCAAGTTCCTGGCAGAGTAGATGAGGAGTTCATAGCTTGGTTGGTAACGGAAGTTCCCCAAGTAGTAATTGCCCCTGTAGGTAAAAGATTACCCCCACTAATAGTGTCTCCATAAGAATAAGTTGTCGTTGATGCAGGACTAACTGCCGCAAATACATAAGTACCATTTTTAATAGTACTTTGAGTAAAACTTAAATTATCAACATAATTTTGAGGTGTGGCACTTGCTGTTGCATACCCTGACAATGAACCTGATGTTAAGTACTGACTAAGATTTGGTGTATTAGAAAAGTTATTATAATTTAGGTAATAACTTGGTTGCTGACCATCAAGAGTAGCTGCGTCTCCACCACTTCCTGATCCTGAGTCATCTGCTGCGAACTCCAAGGCTGTTGCTCCAGAGTTTACTTTCAATACCTGTCCTGCTGTTCCAATAGAACTAGGAGTATCTGTAAGACCAAAAATAGATTGTGCAGAGTTTGTCCAAGAAGATGGTATTTTTGATATTGCTGTAGATACAGATGTATCTGTTGGAACATCTGTCATGTTAACACAATGACCACCTGTTACAGATGTATGTATGATTGCAGACTTTCCATTTGTTATCGTAACGTTGTCACCTGCACCACAAGTAAACACCAAAGAAAACCCACCACCTGTAGAGTTCTTTACTCCATATACTTTATCTTTAGTAGGGAGTGTTATTGTTCGGTCTTGTGATAATGTTCCAGAGAACTCTAGTAAGAATTTTCTAGTTTCATTCCCTGATCCAACAGCAGCGTTGTTGTAAGTAGCTATGGTTGTGTTTTGATCTGACAAAGCTATAGAATGTTTTCCTGATAAAGCGTCTTCAGTTATATCCCAATTTGTATTTGTTCTTTGTCCCCAAGTATTGGCATTTTCTCCGTCTGCCATTTTTTCTATACCAAGGTTTGTATGTGTGCTAGGCATTTATTTCTCCAATATTAATTATCTTTATGGGTAGCCACCACCACCCCCAGATCCTCCAGATCCTCCAGATCCACCAGAACCACCAGAACCACCACCCTGTTGGTTGTTGCTCTGTCCAGATGTGTATTGATCTTGGCTTGAAGGATAATTCGTTCTTCTTTCTAATACTGTCCAATCACCACTAGGTGCAGATACGTTACTCCAAACCCCTCCCTTTGGTGGAATTACTGTAAAGCTCTCTGGTATGACTTGTGTGTCAATGTCTTCGTATAATTTTTCCCCAAGAGTAGAAATTGTTATGCTGTGGTCTAGAGAACCTGTTCCACTCTTCACAACAGAAGGAAGTCCACTCGTGGTAAAATTTAAATCTACTTCTGAAACACCTACCCCAATGTAAGTAGGGGTTGATGATAAGTCACCTGTAAAGCTTTGCTCTGATAAACCACCTCTAATAGCAACTATCGGTGGAGAAGACTTTGTAAAGCTAGAACTCATTTCAGAAACAAGACCTAGTATTGCTACTCCTACAGATGTTTTTATAGCAACCGATATTAAAGATGAGCTAGAGAAAACAGTCATTGCGCCTACAGAGGTTTGACCTAAGTTTGCGTCTAGTTCACCCTGTAGTAACATTACAATTCTTCCAACCATAGACTGATCTATAGTTGTAGTCATTGATCCAGAGTCTACCTTTATAACAGTCGGTGCTAAAGACTGATCAAAAAGAAAGTTCTGTGTACTGTCTCCAGAGTAGGTAGCACAAGCTAATGTGCTTTGGGTATACTCGGATGTTATCTCCGACTCTAAACTCATAGTTAAATTTGGGGTCGTAGTTTTTTCAAATACAGTAGAAGTTTCTGCTACTGCACTTCTTATAATTCTTGCTATATCAGACTTCGTGAAACTACTGCTTAGTGTCTCGGATGCGTCTAACAATAAAGAACCACCAGAGCTTTGAGTTAAGTTAAAACTTTTCTCTAATGGAGTAATAGCTATTTTTGTCAAAGCAGATGTCTTTGTAAAAGCTCCTGACATCTCCTGAACGGCAGAGAAAGTTCCTGATGGTAAAAGAGATTGTGTGAAGTCTCCTGACATCTCCTGAACACCATTAACTATCTTAAATGGGTTAGAAGTTTGTGTAAAATTAAATGACTGTTCTGATGCTAGTCCTATCACTCCAACGCCAACGCTTACTTGTGGCATTTGAGAAATCTGACTTGAACCACTAATTCTTAATGTTGCTAAAGCCGAACTTACAGTTGCTAACGCATTCATATCAGACGTAGCTAATCTAACCTCACCCCCTGCTTGCTCACTAAAAGCTGCAGTTGAAAATGGATGATTGCCTAGCATCATTTTTTATTAGTCCTTCCAAGGCAAATCAGTTTCTTTGATAGCCATATCATCAATTTGTTTTTGGATTTGTGCATTTACATGAGTTTCATAATCACCAGTAACTTTTGCTTGAATCCACCCAAGAACATCTTCTTCTTTTAAATCAGCTAAAGCTTTAAAATCTGATGCTGAAGTATTCACAGAAGTAAGAGGAGTAGCACCATTAAAAACACCTTCATTTCCATCACTATCTTTGCCTATCACCTTCCAACGAGTTTGAATAACTGCATCTTTATTTGTAGCATTATCAGTATTAGTTTCATCTTTAGTTTGTATGGATGTGACTTCCCAAGTATAAGTCATACTCATTGTGACATCTCCTTCTCTAGTCTTTCTTCAAAAACTTGTTTGCTTGCTTGTATTTGATCTAAAACAAACTTTGCATTGTTTTCTTTTTTCTCAATATCGATGAGTTGTGCAAACAAATACTTTTGTTGGTCAGTAAGAGATGATTGCTCATACTCTTTACCTTTCCATCTTATCTTTGGGGGTTGTGTATTCTCTGTCATATTTTCCTCTATTCTGGTTTAGTTGGCCAGTCTGACTCTTTTAAATTAGGCCAGTTCTCATGCGTGGGTAAATCTCGCAAAGCTTGTCTATAAGACTGCCACTTAGTTCGAGTTTCTTCTGGAACATCTGGTTGTTGTGTCCAATCAGTAGAAGCTAAGTAACTATTTCGCATCCTTCTAAACATACTTGCCATTTGCTCATCTTGAGTGCCACTAAAAATGGGTTCATTTATTAATTCTTCATTATTGTGATGTTCAACAATCCAATCTTTTTCTTCTTCAGTAAGCACTTTTGGTTCACTAGACCCTGCAATGTAAGCAGGGAAATTATCCCAATCAATATCGTCTTTTGTAATTTTGCTCATGGTTTAAGCCCTAAAAATGTAAAGTCATAGTTAAAATTTGAACTAGAATTTGATCCTGCGACCCTTATGCCTTGATTTGTCCAACCATGTGATAAAGTTTCTCCTGATATTCGTCTTGGATAAAAATAGAAAGAAGGATAATCATGGGAAACCCATACTCTCCAACTAAAAGTTTTATTAGTTCCAAGACCAAGAGAGTCAAATTCAGCGGTAACAGTAGTATCTAGTTTTCTTTTATTTGAATTAAAAGAAGTGCCACCTATAGAATTGGTAAACATTGCTATACCACTACCAGTACCAGTTGGAAGTGATCCACATTGCGCTTGAAACATAACACCAGAATTATTATTATTAGCATTACTTTGGTAAATATATTGAAAAGATGAAGTGAGAGAAACATTATATTCTGGATATGCTTCAGCAAACTCTGTTACATAAAAAACAAGGTTAGTAGGAACTACATTGCCAGAAGAACCATTGCTTACTAATGGAAAAAAATGGGTCATTACAGTACGACCAGAATAACCTACAAGGTTTCCATATAATTTTATTCTTTTATAAGTTGAATTGTTCCAAACAAAACCATTTACGCCATTAAGAAAATCCACACTATTAACATTAGTGCCTGTGTAGTTTCCTATAACTTCCCAAGCACCACCCCCTGCATCGACCCAAGTTGGACTTTGGTTTGCACCATTGGTTTGAAGCACTTGTCCTGCAGTTCCATTGCTTCCATTGAGAGAAAGGTTGCGAATGATGTTTACATCGTAGAGTGTACTCCAACTTGCAGGATCACAATAGTAACTAGTATTACCTGAATCATAAAATATAGGCGCACGAGCTGACCCTGACATTGAAGTAAAAGTTGCTTCATTTAAATAAAAAGCACCACCACTTTCTTGAATGTAAGCAGTTCTATCTAATGTTCCATTATGGAATGAAATGTAAGGACTAGCACTAGAATAAAGTCCAATTTGCCCTGCGCTATTTAAAGCACTTGTCGTTCCTACAGAAAAAGTGCTCCCAACTCTTTGATAATTTAATATAGAGGTACTTGCAGGATTTAAATAATAAGTAGTATTAGCATTAAGGTATAAATTACCTGCCTTTTGTTTTTGCAAATCCCAACCACCCCAAGCACCATTTAAAAAACCATACTGATTGGCTGTTCCATAAAGCTGAAGAGAAGCAGTGCTTCCTGCGTCTTTTAAATGTAGTCCAACATCAGCACCAGAACCACCTGAAGCTAATTCAAAATTCCTAGCATTGTTGTATCCATATCTATGTGTGTGGATTACTGCATCATAGCTACCATTATTAATTACACCATTTGAATGTATTTCTTTCCACTTTGCAGATGAAGTACCTAAATCAAGCGCACCATTATCAGCATTAAAAGGTTTGAAGAAAGTATTACCAAGAATAACTGATCTTAAAGTACTACTTACATTTGATTGAAGTGATAAGTAACTAGTACTTTCTAAAGCAAAATAATCATTAGAATCATAATGAAGATTTCCATTTACATTAGCATTATCAATTCTAAAATTTATATGATCATTTGTTCCATCAATATGTATATGATAGCCATTATCCACTCCAAGATATAAATTAGATGCAGTTGCAGTAATGTATTCATCAGATGTTGAGTTAAATGCTAGTACCCCTGTTTGTGGTAAAATTATATTCCCATCATCAAGTATAAGATCTCCACTATTATCAAGGGTCATCCTTAAATTATTGTTGGTATAAAAATTTATATCTGCATCTTTTGATTGATAAATAAGAGCATTTCCTGTTGTATTTCCTTCAAGACCAACATAAAACTTACTTGTGTTGTGGTCATTAGCAAAAGCAAGTTGAGAGCCTACACCACTACCAGAAGCATGAAAGTCTGCTAAAACACCACCACCAGAGAATGAACTTTGACCAACGGCAATAGCACTTACATTAGATATTTGATTTGAGTTAGCATTTAAGTTTCCACCTAAAACAGGAGAAGTGTCGTCTTGTACTTGCTGTATTCCTGAACCTGATAAAGCAGATACAGATGAGAACGCAAGATTTCCTGAACCATCTGTTTTTAATACAGTATCAGCCGAACCATCAGCCGTAGGAAAACTAAGTCCATCTAAGATAATCTTTCCAGATCCATTGGGAGTTATCGATATGTTTCCATTGGATGCAGAAACTATAGAGTTTCCGTTTACATCTAAATTACCCCCTAGCTGTGGGGTTGAGTCACTAGATAAATCTGTATTTACTGTATCGAAAGATAAACTACCACTTCCATCTGTTTTTAAAAATTGTCCTGACGAGCCATCAGAAGTTGGATGCGATAACCCATCAATAATAACTTTACCAGAGCCATTAGGTGTAATAGCTATGTTTCCATTTGATGCAGAAACGATGGCATTCCCATTAACGTCCAGACTGCCCCCTAGTTGAGGTGTCGTATCGCTTACCACATCTGAATTTACTGTAGCAAAAGATAAACTACCTGATCCGTCTGTTTTTAAAAGTTGATTAGAACTTCCGTCAGAGGTCGGCCAACTTAGACCATCTAATACAACCTGTCCAGAGCCATGAGGGGTTATGGCTATATTACCATTTGAGGTAGAAACGATGTGATTTCCGTTTACGTCTAAATTTCCTCCCAATTCAGGAGTAGTATCCCCAGATAGAGAAGGATCTCTGGCCCTGTCTGCTAAACTCCTTGTTCTAGTCATTCAAAATTACTCCCACGATTTCGTATTCTGACTTGAAGTTAAATTTTCTTTGTCTACCTCTGTTTTAATCCTGTTATATTCTTCTTTTGCTCTAGTCTCGCATTCTGTAACAGAGAGGTTGCTTGGTAAGGCTGCTTTCACCCATTTAATTACTTGGCTTTCAGTAACATCATCTATAGCAGTAAAAGAACCTTCTGTGTCAGGAAGATTAACTTCAAATGCAGCCCAACCTGTTAACCCACCGATTGTATGACCGACTTTGAACTCTACATTTACAATTTGATTGTCACCAGAACTACCTTTATTATCTTGCGTTGTGTTAATTATTTTCCATGTTGCCATCTTTTAACCCTTCTCTAGCTCTTCTACTCTTTTAGACAATTCTTGAACTGCTTTAATTAAGGGGACAACAAATTCTTCAAGATGTATTTCCTGAACGCCATACTTGTCTTCGCCCCAACCTTTAAAGTTTTTAATACCTAATTTATCTAATGAAGTTTTAACTTCTTGAGCAAGAAGACCTCTTTGCTCACCTTTTCTTGTAGATAAATTATAAGGGATATCATCTTCGGTTTCATTTTTAACAGATTCAGGGGTACTGTCATCCCCATCTTTAGTATATTCCTGTGGCTTTAAATGAGATAACTGTGAGTCGCTTGCGTCTAACTCTTTATAGCTTTTAAATGTATATACCTTAGTATTTAACTCATTAATAAAACTTAACCCCATGTCATTTGCAGATATGTCTTTCTTGAGTCTCTCGTCAGAACTCGCCGCCGCGAATGTTACAGTTCCACTACCATTTGTCGTTAACTGTTGACCTGAAGATCCGTCAGAACCAGGTAAGGTATAAACCCCAGATAGTGTTATAGAATTAGCACCACCATAGGCTGTTGTTAACTTATTAGATCCATTATGAGTTAATTTAACATGACCTTGTGCTATACAATCTACCATAGCTTGACCATAAGAATCTTGTATCATAAAGTCACCACCACCTCCAAATGATCCATTTGTGGCTATTCTTATGTAATTTTTACCATTATAATGGAAAATCCTCATATCGTTACCTGTTCCTACTCGGATACAATTTGACGTTGGTTGATCGCTTGATGAGTCAGGAATATCAACAGGGTTAGGCGTACCCGCACTTACAGATGCCCATTCAGTAACACCTGATCCTGTAGTTTTTAAATATTGACCTGATGACCCAACTGCAGCTGGAAGAATAAAATCAAAGTTTGTACCTGCTGCTTGAGAGGTAGAAGGACGAAGGTTGACATAGGCATTAGACTTTCCATACATTTTAATAGGTTTTGCATATTGAGAGTAAGCTGAACTTCCTGTCATAATAATAGCACCTGGAAGTTCTAGTCCTGAACCCTCACCATATCCTGCCATTGGTTGGAAGTTTCCACCTGACGATCCTGATCTGGGGTTATAGTAAGTAGCACCAACATAACCATAAAATTCAGCATTACCTGAATTGTTAATATACAACCTAGGAGTAGTGTTAGTATGATAGTAGACTTTAAAAACTTCTGAAGTATCACCTGAATGAACTGCAATACCTGTGTGTCCAGAAGTTTGTGTTGAGTATATAAGAGCTTGTCCAGAGCTTGGATTACTAGGTGCAGAAGCTACAGTTACAGTAAATACGGCACTAGAAGAACCTCCACCACCACCACCACTTGGAGTATCCCAAGAAAGAACTCCATTTCCATCGGTCTTTAAGTATTCACCACTAGACCCATCGGTGGCAGGAAGGGTAAGAACAACATTGCCAGAATAAGAACTATGGGCAGGAGATTTAAGAGATACATAATGAGCATTGGAACTCTCACAATAAAATCTAACCTCTCCTACAGAACCTGTTCCTGTCTTAATTTCTATTAAACCATCTGATACCAGAACACCACCTGATGATCCGTTTCCATCTAAGTGTACCTTTCCACTACCATTTGGTAAAATCTCAATATTACCATTAGATGTTGAAACAATATCATTTCCATTTACATCTAGATTGCCACCAAGTTGAGGTGTACTATCAGCGGCTACACTTGTAATCCCCCCTGATGGTGTACTAAAAGAAAGAACTCCACTTCCGTTTGTTTGTAGAAACTGTCCATTTGAACCATCAGAGACAGGGAAAGTAAGCACATCTATTTTTACTGTACCTGAACCATCTGGTACAATTTCTATGTTTCCGTTGTTAGAGGATTTTATTTGATGTCCATTAACATCAATATCCCCTCCTAGGTTTGTTACACTTGGATTTGAATTACCTATATATCCCATTTTATGTTTGCTCCAATACACTTAACATTATATCGATTGAACTTGATGCAGAAGATTGAGCTTTTAGTATATCACCTGTCTCAAGAACTATTTTATGATTGCCACCTGCAACCACCAAACTCCCACCTGTAGGTACAGGGGCATTCTTTACTACATTAGCTGTGGCTGATGCACTTGTATCCGTGACTGTTATTGTAACTGTAACATCGGAAGATGTTGTATTAGCACAGGTCATCCCTATGACTGTGGCAGTTACCCCAGACCCTGCTGTGTAAATAGATGTAAGACTTGTCCCCAATCCAGAGGTTATGTCGTTTTTAAAATTATTTGGCATATCCCTATCCTAAAGCTACACTCAACGCTAGTGCATCATCTACTAGCTCTGAGTCCGTGAAAACATTGAAGGCAACCATCTCAACAATATCATTCTGATTAGCAGCAGGACTAATGGTTACTGTATGTCCACCTGTTACAGTAAAGTCGCCTTGTTGTTTAGATAAACGCACACCATTAAGGTATACGTCTATTAAGCTACCTGTAAAATTAAGTGTACTACCTGCTGCGTCTGCACCTGTAAAAGCTGCTTGTGTGCTTGATGAAACTAAATAACTAAACCTTTGAGAAGTAGCATTTAAAAAGGTCTGTGAACCTACTACCAAATCACCAGACGTATTTAGGAAAACAGCTTTATCGGCAGGTAATGTTATAAACACATCTGCAGCACTACCACTTAAAGATATTCTGTTATCGCTGTTTGTTGATTGAAGAACGTTTGCATCTGTTCTTGTGAGGGTATTGCCAGAACTATTGTACGTCCCTAAACCAACTTCCCAATTATTTCCATCTGATATTGTGTAGTAGGTCGTGTCACCATTGCTTAGTACAGAAGAGAAGGTAACAAAACCATTTTGAGCACCTCCCAGAGTAATATTACCTGTACCAGAGGTGGTGGTACTTTCCTTTACACGATCTGCAACTTTAAAAGCCATAGGCCTACTTCAATTCGATAGACAGATTGCCTGTGTTGATTCTGAAGATGTCCAAGTTGCCTATAGTTTTTGAAGCATCTAACGCTCCTACAAACAAAATATTTCCAGATGTAGATGCATCGGCCACGAAAGCGTGTGTGATTGTTTGGTTGGTAACTGAACTCCCAGACGCAGGAAACTCTACATTGGCCGCGTTGGCGGCTGTTACAGTTCCAGCTGATGTAGATATTGTCCATCCACCTGATGTTCCGTTAACTTGCTGTCTAGCGTAGTTTGTAAATGTTGCTTCTGTTAACGAACCTGCTTCTGCATCAGATACGGCAGTCGCAAGACCCACATAAAGATTCGCTGCAGGTGTTGCAAAAGAACCTGAATTATTGTCGAAGATAAATTTTATTAATTTCTCCTCTAGATAGTTTGTTGCTGCATTAGCTGTAGCCATTTTTTAACCCTCACTTTTTTGGTAAAAATTGTCGATTGATAACCTCATGTTTCCTTCTTTATTTATAGCCTGTACTGAGGTTTGATACAGAGCTAAATACTTTTGAACCATAGCATCGTTTCTATTGAAACTGCCAGCCTCAACTAAACAACCATACAGAAGAACGTCATAAGCGTTGTCTGTGAGCCAATTAGTAAGATTAGCTGTACTATCGGTTACAGTAATATTTGCACCCATGCCATTTCCGTGTGTCGTGCAGTAATATTTTAAACTGCTTGGAGCATCAGACGGAACAACAAAGGTAGTCTTTGCCCCTGCCTGTCCCAGAACCCCTTCATTGGTAACACCTGTATTGTAACTCGAATCATCAGCCGTTCTAAATGCTATTTGATGCGTTGCGTTAGTACTATCGCTTTGATCGAAGATGTAAGTGTTTCCTCTGGCAAGAGACAAAGTAGGAGCGACTGAATTATTTAAGAGGAATTTATTTCCTCCGTATGAAACAACTGCAACAGTATAGGTTGTAGATGCTGTACCACCTGCCCCCAAAGCAGGTAATCTTCTTCTATAGGATATTTCTATATTAGTATTTGACGCAGGAGTAGGGGCGACATACAAAGCAGAATTGTCATAGTAAGAATAGTATTTAGGCGTTCCTGTAACTGTTCTATTTGGCCAAAACTCCATCATAAATTCATCTGACCTAAGAAGAAGTATTTTTCTTACATTTGCGTCAACAAGATGTAAGTTTTCTAAAACAACTAAATCAGCAGGTAATGTTATAAAAGCATCATTCTGCGAAAGAGAGCTAGTAGCTCTTTGCCTAAAGGCAGGTAGAACAAGATCTCTTGAAAGCTTAAGTTCGGTAATATCAATAAAGGTATCTATAGCAGCTGAGAACTCCGTTCCATCGTCTTCCATATAGTTCTTTATGTCCGTTACTAACGTATTGTAATTAGGCATTAGGATGTAACTCCTGCTGTATGTGGAAATCTATTATTAAACGCTGTATTGTTCGTTGCCACCTGATCTGCATCTGGTCTTGGATCTCGTAAGGCTTGTGGATCTACGACTTTTTCTTTCCCTAGGCGTAACTGTGGGTGATCTTCATCGTAACAAGGTGGACAAACACGAAGACCATTTCTTCTTCCGTTTTCTACCTCTTCTCTTAATTGACTATACTTATATTGTTGTCCACATCTATCGCATACAGCTAAAGCGTATTTCCCACTTGCGTAACTCATTATGTCACCTTGGGAGTAATTTTAAAATCAGATCTGTCTCTGTCTTCCTGCGCGGCTAGACTAAAATCTTCATCATATATTTGCTTTAACATTGGAACTCTGTCCATCGTGTTAGGATTTTTTAACGCAATATGATATGAAAGTCCTGATACGATTGCAGGGAGAAATCTAGTTGGTGCATCATATTGAGTAATAGATCCTGATGTTGAGTCTTCTATCATGCTTACATAGTAGTAGACCAAAGTATAAGTATCATTGTCTGGGACTGGCCAAGGATAAAGTCTTGGGCCATCTCTAAGTCTTTCTATGTAAAGTTTATTAGGTCTTCCTGTACTGTTTTTATTTGTAAGGGATGCCCACTCACCTAATGACATTCTGGTTATAGCAAGATCTGATTGACCTGTTCCAGAGCCTGTCCTAACGGAATGATCTAATATAGCCAAGACATAGCTTGGTAGAGTATAAGATCCACCACCTTGATTGAGAGAAAGCGTACCTTCTCTTATTGTCCAAAGATTAATACCTTTATTGGCAAACTCTTGACCAAGAAGATTAAGACTCCTTCTGGCAGTTCTGTAGTCTGCACCAGAATAGGCTCTTCCTAGTCCTGCTCGCTCATGTGCTTCTTCGACAATCTCATCGATGTCGAGATTGAAGCTGTAACTTCCACTTGTTGCCATATTTGTTCCCTAAATAAAAAATCTTCTTTTTTTTCTTTATGCCTAAGAACGATGTTATCTCGTTTTCCTTCAGGCATCTTGTGTTTTCTGTGACCTAGTGTAGGTCTTCTAACCCTACGCCAACACAACTAGTACTTCTCCCAAAGTGGTGGA
>MDSW01129881.1_pt1 | contig 15882 bp, 16 predicted proteins | sample 811171 | NCBI WGS metagenome assembly MDSW01 (sample SAMN05326641, study PRJNA326480) | marine metagenome | isolation source: seawater | place: Atlantic Ocean: North West | collected 2012
AGTTCACCTTGGAGGCCTTCCGGTAGACGAGGCCTTTATTCAGGAACTTCAGGAACAGGGCCTGCTGCGCGCCATAATATTCCGGATCACAGGTCGCGAACTCCCGGCTCCAGTCCAGTGACAGGCCGAGTTTCATGAACTGCGCCTTCATGGCGGCGATGTTCTGATAGGTCCATTTGCCGGGATGGACCTTCTTTTCCATGGCGGCGTTCTCGGCCGGCATGCCAAAGGCATCCCAGCCCATTGGGTGAAGCACATTGTAGCCCTTGGCGCGCTTGTGCCGGGCGACGACATCACCCATCGCGTAGTTGCGCACATGGCCCATGTGCAGGCGCCCGGACGGGTAAGGGAACATCTCCAGGACATAGGCTTTCGGCGCGCCCGGCACGTCCTTCGGGGATTTCGCTTCGAACAGTGCAGCCTCTTCCCATGCTGCACGCCATTTCAGTTCCGCGGTTTGCGGATCGTAGCGGGTGACCATGACCCTGACCTTTCCGGATGAAAGGAGCCTTTGGCTCTAGCTGAGTTGCGAATTCTTCAGCACACGCGCCCGATCAAGAATCTTGTTCTCGAGCTGGATGACAGTGTCCGGGTCCACATCAGCGTCTACCCATTCACCTGTTTCATTGGTCTGACGGAAGACAGACACTTTCACACCGTCGGCGCGTAGCCGCGTGTCGAGAATGTAAACGGTGGCCTTGATCCGCTCGCCGGGCGCGTTGGAGAAGGTTTTCCAGTCATAGACGATCAGACCGCCGATCGGATCCGCAGAGCTGACGGGAAGGTCTTCGAACGTATCGAGCGAGGCGCGCCACAGATAAGGGTTCACGCTGCCGACGTTCTGCTGGACAACTTTCCGCTCAGTGCTGACCGTTGAATTGCGGGACTGGCAGCCCGAAACCATCAGCATGCCGGCGAGCGCCGCAGAGAAGACATATTTGATCATGAAGAAAGTTCCCGAAAGCAAGACCTTGTTGACGGCCGTTTGTATAACAAGGGGTGTCCCGGCTCGCCAGTACTGATGTGCTGTGGGCCTTGCCGGAGTCTGGTGATGAAAAAACCGCTGATCTGTCTCACGCTCGCAGGCCTGCTTGTCCCGGCAGCGTTCGCCCAATGGGAGGATGACTGGCCGATCTGGGAGACAGAAACGGATATGGGCGCAACATTGCTTGCCGCAACCGATGCGGATGAGCGCGCCCTGTTTCGCCTCTGGGCGGCGGCGGCTGCCAATCGCGTTCTCGAGAACGGACTCGAAATAGGTTTCGCGGGGCGTATGGAGATTCAGAAGGACCATCCTGCGAGAGCTGGCTTCACGGGCGTCCCGTCCAGTTTTGCCGGGTCTGGTTTGGTTCTGCAGGGCGCGCTGACGGGCCTGTCAATTGGGGCTCCTGTTGAAGACGAGGGATTCCGGCCAAATCTGGAGCTTGCCTATCTCTATGCGGAAGGCGGCTATGGCGAGGTGCGGCTTGGGCGGGACGAGGGCGTGGCGCTTCGGTTTCGTGAAGGCGCCCCATCGATGTTTGAAACGGCGGCCGTCGGCGCTGCAAAGCTGGACCCATACGGCACCGATATCATTACTGTGCGCCATGATGTGACGGGGCCGTCGCTCAAGGTCAGCTATACGACCCCCCGGCTGCTGGGCCTGCGGGCAGGGCTGAGTTTCACGCCGAACGCTGGTGCCGAAGGGCTCGACCGGGATGCCGGCCGGACCGTATCGGGTACGGCACCGCTGCATTTGGAGAACGCCGTGGAAGCGGCGCTGAACTTTTCGAGGCGCCTGCCGGATAGCGGCGTGCGCGTGCGGGCCGGTATTGCTGTCAGTACAGCAGAAACCGATCCCGCCCCCTATGCTGCGCCAGCGTATGAGCGGCTGAATAGCTGGTCGATTGGCGGATCCGCCGAGTTCAAAACGATGACGCTGGGTGTTTCGTGGCTGTCGTCGAACAATGGTATCGATGGCCCCGGTCAATACGATGCCTGGACGGTAGGCCTGACCAAGCAGCTTGGAAAGTTCACGCTCGGCGCAGAATACGGTGCGGCAGAGGATGAACTGACAGGGCTTGAAAGCGACATCTGGAGCGCGGGGGTTAGCCGCGATTTCGGCGAATTCAGCAAGGTCACCCTTGGGTACCGCGACAATACGCTAGAGTTGACGCAAAACACGCCCGGCTTTGCCCCCTCTCAGGCGCTTTCACCCAGCGGTATTGTGATAGAAATCACACTATCCCGATAGAATTGGCAGCCTGTCGGATTGTTAATCTTCTATTTACCTCCGGCGCTGACTATTCTTGCATCCAGAGGTGCAAAACCATGAAGCTCGGCTTCGTCATAACAGCTATTGCGATGTCCACCGCGCTGGCCCTGCCAGCGGCGGGGCAGGAAGCTGTTACCGGTAACCCTCTTGAGGTCAGCACGCCGACCCTGTCGGAAACCCAGGCCGCCGAGGCGGAATGGTACCGTCAGTTTGCGGCTGCCAAGCCTGAAGATGCAAAACCCGTCTGGCAGGCAGAGCCCACGGCGGATTTTTCCATGCAGTTTGGCGGTAATAACCGCTGGCAGCTGAACCTCGACAAGGTTTCCCGCCCGGATTTCGCGCTGTTACCGCGTGAGGAAATGCAGGCCGGGGCGACATTCCGTATTACGCCACGCTTCTCTGTCGGTGGTGAAGTCAGCGTCGGCGCGGACGAGCTGAACAATACCCGGACCTGGGAAGACCGCGAAGTCGAGACAGGCATCCGGTTGAAATCCGCCTTCAAGTTCTAGGCGTCGAATACTTCCGCAATTCCATCAATCGCGGCGAGACCGGCGCTTTGTGCCATGCGCGCGGCATTGTCGGCGGCGATTCCGCCGAGCGCAAACAGCGGCAGCTGCGCAGTTCTGGCCAGATGCCGGAACTTCAGCGCGCCCAGCGGGTTCCGCGCGCTCGGGCTACCGGACGGGAAGACCGTTGAGACAAGCGCCGCATCAAACAATCCGGCTGGAATGGTTCGCAACTCCCCCGGCGAGTGGGCGCTGACCGTCATCAGATCGAAGCGGTTCCGCCATTTCCGGGCTTCATCCCGCCTTGCGAAGGGCCAGTGAACGCCAGCGGCCCCAACCCGCATGCCCAGCGCGGGGTCTCCCGAGATCAGAAGGCGCAGGCCTCGGCGCCGGGCAATCTTCGCGAGCGCTGATGCGACATGCATCCGGTCCGGCTCCCCGAAATGCCGGTAGATGATGCCCCAGCCCCGTGGCAGGCGCGCCGCAATCCGTGCGGGATCGCGGGTCCGGCCGGGATCTGTCAGAAAGACGACAGCCGGCACGCCTGCCGGCAAGTGCAGCCGTGCCCGCCGGGCGGCAGCACCCAGCTTGCGTTGTCCGGCAGTTTGGGGTTTCTGCGCCATCGACATGACTGATACGGACTTCCCCGGAATTGCCAAGCGCCGCGCCGCGATCCTCGCCGAACTGGCGGAGACTTCGCCTGCGCCTCCCGTCCTCGTCGCCGTGACCAAGACGCAGGCCGACGAAGCGATCGAGGAAATCCTCGCCGCCGGCCAGCGCGTCTTTGGGGAGAACCGGGTTCAGGAGGCCTATCAGCACTGGGAGCACCGCAAGAGGAGGGTCGACGGCCTTGAGCTGCGGCTGATCGGCCCTCTACAGACCAACAAGGCGGAGGATGCGGTCCGCCTGTTTGATGTCATCGAAACCATTGACCGTCCGAAGCTCTGCGCCGCGCTGGCAAAGGCGCAGGAAAAGACGGGCCTTGCCCGCGACTATTTCATCCAGGTGAACACCGGCGAGGAACCTCAAAAAGCGGGTATCGCGCCGGCAGAACTTGCTGGCCTTCTGGCGACAGCACGTCAGCATGGCCTCAACGTTGTCGGCCTGATGTGTATTCCGCCGGTCGAGGAACCTGCCGGGCCGCATTTTGCGCTTCTTGCGAAACTGGCTGCTGCGAACGGCCTACGCCAGCTGTCCATGGGCATGAGCGGTGACTATCTCACGGCCGCACGGCTAGGGGCGACACATGTCCGTCTCGGGACGGTGCTGTTCGGGCCGCGCCGCTAAAAGACGATCTCGATTGTCGATCCGGGCTGCAGCAATTCCAGAACGGCCAGCAGGTCTTCCTTCTCCATCGCAACGCAGCCTTCGGTTGGCGTGAAGCCAGGCTTTGCCACATGCATGAAGATTGCGCTGCCGCGCCCCGGCACGACCGGGTCGTCATTATACCCCAGCTCGACAATCAGATCGTAGGCCTGATCATCCCGCCAGAGCTTTTCATGGCTGGCCGCAAAGGGAAGCGACACAGGCCGGTTGTAGAGTGGATGGGCGGGGTCGTCACACCAGCCATCGTGGGGATAGAGGGGCACAATCGGCAGCAGGGTTTTCGGAGCTTTGACCCGGTCCGGCCGGAAGTAGACACGGCGCACCGGCCATTTGCCAGCCGGCGAGGCCCCATCCCCTTCCCGCTTCTGGCCGGCCGTCACCACGCCACCCTTGCCGAGTACACAACGGGAGGTAAATCCTTCCCCGGAGAATTTGCCATTCGGCCTTGCCACGAAATTGCTGCTCACGAGCTGCTCCCACACTTGTGATTGCGCATAACGCGCAGTCTTATGGCATCTGGCCCTCGCTTCAAATATGTGGCGTGCAACCGCAGAGGAAGGAATTCCGCATGACAGGCAAGAAAACAATCCTGCTGGTCGACGACGATCAGGATTTGCGCGAGGCGCTGGCCGAACAATTCGAACTGCATGACGGGTTCGAAACGCTTCAGGCCGGAAATGCCAATGAGGGGATTGCCGCAGCTGTTGCCGAGCGGATCGACCTCATCCTGCTGGATGTCGACATGCCGGACATGGACGGACGCGAAGCCTGCAAGCTGATGCGGCAAAAGGGCGTTCGGGCGCCGATCATCATGCTGACCGGTCAGGATGGCGACGCCGACACAATTCTCGGGCTTGAATCCGGTGCCAATGATTATGTCACCAAGCCGTTCAAGTTCTCGGTCCTGCTGGCCCGCGTCCGCGCCCACCTGCGCAGCTTTGAGCAGTCCGAGGATGCCACCTTCCAGATCGGCCCGTATGATTTCCGCCCATCGATGAAACTTCTGGTCACGGAAGATGGCCGCAAGGTCCGCCTGACGGAGAAGGAAACCAATATCCTGAAGTATCTCTACCGCGCGCAGGGCAAGCCGGTTGCGCGGGACGAGCTGCTGTCGGAAGTCTGGGGGTACAACGCCGCCGTCACGACACACACGCTGGAAACCCATATCTACCGCCTGCGGCAGAAGGTGGAGCCGGATCCGTCAAATGCGCGCCTGTTGCTGACCGATGCGGGCGGTTACCGGCTGCAGCCCTAGACTTTTACCTGAACACTTATCGGTGCGTGGTCGGAGGGCTTCCATCCGCCGCGCCAGCCGAGATGTATGCGGTAAGTGTCCACTTTCGTGTCTTCCAGCGCGGCCGGGTTGGCCCAGATATGGTCCAGCCGGCGCCCCCGGTTCGAGGCGGCCCAGTCCTTCGCGCGATAGCTCCACCAGGTGTAGAGTTTCTGCTCATCCTGCACGGCGAGGCGGGCGATATCCGCGAATTTCGCCTGCGCGCGGGAATCTTCGAGACGCTCGGTTTCTTCCGGCGTGTGGGACACAATCTTCAGCAGCTGCTTGTGTGACCAGACATCATTCTTGTGAGGCGCGACATTCAGGTCGCCGACGAGAATGCGCGGTACCTTTGTCTGCTTCTTGTAGGCGGGGCCCAGCTTTTCCAGAAAGTCCAGTTTGTGGGCGAACTTGTCATTCACGGCCGGGTCTGGCTCGTCCCCGCCGGCTGGCAGGTAGATATTGTGGATCTCGACGCCTGCCACTTTCGCGGCGATCACACGGGAATGGCCTTCGCGGCAGAGATCGGGCGCCTCGATGCGTTCGATCGGCAGGCGGGAGGCAATGGCGACACCGTGATGGCCGCCTCTCTGGCCATTCAGGACAAGGTGCGGCAGGCCCATTTCCCGGAAGGCCTTTTCGGGAAACTCCCCGTCCAGGCATTTCGTTTCCTGCAGGCAAACGACATCCGGTGCTTCGGCTGCAACAAAGTCCGCCACATTCGGCGCGCGCAGGCGGACCGAGTTGATGTTCCAGCTGACGATTTTCAAAGGCTTGGGCATCTGCGCTGCGTAGCAGTGTTTCCCGAAACGTCAACGCGCCCGAACGCGGGGGAGTTCGGGCGCGCCTGACGTTGGTTTCCGACGTCTCGCCGGTAGGGGAAGGCTCCGGCGGCGGCGGCACGGGAGTTCACAGCGGGGGGTCGGGTGCTGCGCGGGGTATCCATGCCGTCGACAGTTGCAAAGATGTCACAACCGAGCGATTTTTCAAGTAAAATAAATGTTAAGCGCTGGCGATACCGGTAACAGGCGGCTCGGGCATTGCCGGGTCGCCTGTAATGGCCAGTACGCTACTCGTCTTCGAAGTCCTTCACCACGAACAGGCGGGGATTCAACCGCTTTCCATATTCCACATTGGTCAGCAGGACTTCGGTGACGTTTCCGCCGGAATCCACAGTTCTCCAGCCGGTCAGCTCCATGTCCGCTTCCGACATCTTGAGCGTCAACGTGCCGTCCATTTCACCGGACCGGTCGCGCAGGGTGATGTCGACATTGCCGTTCCGGCTGTCCACGCTCAGGATTTCGGCCTCGCTTTCGAGGTTGATGCTGTCGTCCAGCAGGAGGGACAGGGGCGTCGATCCGAGCGGGACTCGGTCGGTTGTTTCCAGTTCTGAATCCTGCAGGGCAACAGTCGCGCCATCGGCCACCAGCAGAAGTGGCGTGGGCGCGTCGTATTCGAACCGCATCTTGCCGGGACGAGACAGGGCAAAACGGCCGGTCGACAGGGAAAAGTCCGGGGCGAGCTGTTCGAAAGTGCCGCTTGCCGTCTTCACCTTGGCCAGGGATTCCGAAGCGCGCTTCAGCAGGGCCGAACGCTCCGCCGTACTGAGGCCTGCGCCGGCACGGGTCTCGATCGCCGGGGATTCGATGGCCGTCGCGGGTGCCTGGAGGGCAAGGCCCGCCGGGGCGGCGGCCATCAGGGTGACAGCGCTGAGGGTCGCGAAGAGTTTTACCATCCCAAAGTCTCCTTTGTTGACTTCAACGCCTACATCTAAGCGCCTGAACCCCGCCTAAACAGGGCTCAATCAAGGTATTCTGGCCGCTTTTCGTTGGGATTCATTCAGTTTGTGCAGTTCCGCGGTGGCAGCTGACTGCCGGATGAATGTCCGTGTCAGCCAGGGCGCTTGCGAAATGCCCGTCCGGCGCCCATGTTCGGCTGAGACTATTCAGGGAACTCCGCCATGACCGATACGGCCTCACTCCACACAAAGGACAGCACCGATCAGGACTTCATGACCGATGTCATGGAGGCCTCCCAGGTCCAGCCGGTCATCGTTGATTTCTGGGCACCCTGGTGCGGCCCGTGCCGGACGTTGGGCCCGATCATCGAACGGCTGGTCGAGTCCCGTCAGGGCAAGGTGAAACTGGTCAAGATCAATATTGACGAGAACCCCGGCATTGCCGGTCAGCTCGGCGTCCGCTCCATCCCGGCGGTCTATGGCTTTGACAAGGGCCGCCCCGTCGACGGTTTCCTTGGCGCCCTGCCCGAAGGCCAGATCAACAGCTTCATCGAAAAACTGCTGAACGGCACCGATGCAGGGCAGGCGATCGCCGAGGCATTGGCGCAAGCCGAGACCGCAAGCCAGTCCGGAGACATAAGCACGGCCGCGCAGATTTATGCCGCCGTGATCAATGAGGAGCCGGAGAACGTCACCGCCATTGCGGGCCTTGCACGCTGCTACCTGGCCAATGGCGACAAGGAACGCGCACAGGCAACCATCGACATGGTGCCGGAAGACAAAAAGCACGATAGCGGCGTCAAGGGCGTGCGCATGGCCATCGAGATGATGGCTGACCCCGCAGAGGCCGACGAGTTCGAGGAGGCGCTGTCAGCCGTTCTGGCTGCCCCCGAGGATCATGAAAAGCGGTTCCAGCTTGCCGAGAAATATGCCGGTGCGGGACGGTTTGGCGATGCCATCGATCATTTGCTGATCATCCTCGGCCACAAGCTCGATTGGGCCGAGGGCAAGGCCAAGGACAAACTGCTTCAGGTGTTCGAAGCAGCGGGCGCGACAGACCCGGTCACGGTCGACGGCCGCCGGCGTCTCGCATCACTCATGTTTGCCTGAACAGGATTTTGGTCCACATCTCTTCCGTGAACGAAGACTGGAAGAGAGCGAGGGCCATGCCCCATTCCCGTCACTGGACCCTTTCAGATCTGCCGGACAGGCTGGCAGTCTTCCCGCTTGCGGGCGCGCTGGTGTTCCCGCGCTGGCGCTTGCCACTCAACATTTTTGAGCCGCGTTACCTGAACATGGTCGATGATGTGATGAGTGGCGATCACCTTATCGGCATGATCCAGCCAGTGGGCGGGCCGAAGGCGCGGCCGGATCTTGCCGGCACAGGATGCGCAGGCCGGATCACATCCTGGACCGAGACCGGCGACGGGCGCTACCTGATTTCGCTGACAGGCCTCGTGCGGTTTCGCGTGAAGGAAGAACTCCACGTCACAACCCCCTACCGGCAGGTGGCACCGGACTGGACCCCCTTCGCGGAAGATCTTCACGAGGTGCCGCCTGCCGGCCGGCCCGACAAGTTACGTCTTCTGAAGGCTCTGCGGGACTACACGGAGGCAAACGACATGAACGCCGACTGGCAGGCTGCTGATGAAGCCCCGGTCGAGACGCTGGTCAGCGCCCTTTGTGCCGGCTGCCCTTTCTCCGTGATGGAAAAGCAGGCGCTTCTTGAGGCGCCCACCTTGAAAGAGCGGACAGAAACCCTCATCACCCTGTTGGAAATGGATGTGTCCGGCCATGACGGCGGCACGCTTCAATAGGGTCTTCGATGGCAGACAACAAAGATGATGTGCGCAAGGGGCCGTCCGGTGTTGACCCCCGTCTGCTTGAAATCCTGATCTGCCCGGTCAGCCGCCAGCCGCTCACCTATAAACGCGATGCCGACGAGCTTATCTCGCCGAAGGCGCGCCTCGCCTACCCGATCCGCAGCGGCATTCCGATCATGCTGGCCGATGAGGCGCGTGATCTGGATACACCAGCCGGATCTCCGGAGGCTGACGAATGAGTGCTGTCGCCTGGCCGGCCAGGCTGACCTTCCGCAAAAGCGCGCAGGAACTCGCCATTGCCTTCGACGACGGCACGTCCGGGACCATTCCCTACAAGCTGTTGCGGGAGCAGAGCCCGTCTGCGGAAGTGCGCGGCCATGGCGGCGCACCGCCTTCGCCCCAGCGGCCTGTGCCGGACGACATATCCGTGACGGGCGCCGAGCCTGTCGGCCGTTATGCCGTCAGGATCAAATTCTCTGACGGCCATGACAGCGGTCTCTATACTTGGGACCTTCTGAGAAAACTTGCGGGGCTCGCTCCAGGCTCAGCCTAGCGCATGAGACTCGGCAGATGCGCCTGATCGGCGCTCGCCTGCCGCGCCATGGCCCGGCGCAGCGGTCCAATCCTGTTGGCGGCTGTGAGCGCGAGTCCACGCAGGGGCTTCAGCAGATTGCTGTCATTCGAAAAAGCCCGGTCGATGCCGTCCATGAACATGGCGACATTCATCATGTCGAACCGGCGCCATTCCTGATAGCGTTCCAGCATCACGTCTGAACCCGGATCCAGACCGGTCTCGCGCGCTTCCAGCATCACATCGATCAATGCGCCGACGTCCTTGATGCCGAGATTCAGCCCCTGCCCCGCGAGCGGATTGATCCGGTGCGCGGCATCACCCAGCAATGCGGCGCGCGGGCCGACAAGCTTCGTCGCCAGCTGCATGACCAGCGGATAGGCCGAGACCGGCCCCACGATTTTCATCGGCCCGGCAAAGTCTGCGAAGCGCGCATTCAGTTCAGCTTCGATCTGGTCCACAGGCAGGGCGGCGACGGTCTCGGCCGCGCCGCGCTTCATATACCAGGCGAGGTTTGCCTTGTTGTCCGGCATCGGCAGCGTCGCGAAAGGGCCTTCAGGGGTGAACAGCTGCCGCGCGATCCCGCCATGCGGAGTCTCGAGCTGGACATTTGCCGCGAATACGGACTGGCCATAGTCGCGTCCCTCCGTCGGAATTCCGACGGCCTCGCGGACGGAGGATTTCAGCCCGTCACAGGCCGCCACCAGCCCCGCGCGGATCGTCCGGCCGCCTGAGAGCGACAGGACCGCGCCCGCCGGGCCGGTCTCCATGCCCTCAAAAAAGGTGTGCTTCAGCCAGGTAATACCGCCCGTTCTGCCGCAAACATCATCAAGTGCCGCCTGAAGCGCAGCAGCCGGCACCATCTGGCCGAGCGGTTCGCCCGCCGCGTCCGCCGGCAGGTCATCATTGGTAAAGACGACGCCGGGCGAACCGAAGAGGTGGCTACCGCCATCGACCGCTTCGAGGCCGTTCAGCGGCTCGATCACATCTGCAAGGGCGTCTGTCACGCCGACGGCTTTCAACAGGCGCCAACTGCCACGAACAATAGCAAATGTTCTTGTATCCGCTGGCGGGACGGTATCCGGATCGCGAGCGTCAACCAGCACGACCGAGAAACCGCGCGCCGCTGCCAGCACGGCCAGCGACGTGCCGACAGGGCCCGCGCCGACAATGGCGAGGTCATACTTTTGGTCAGACTTTTCCGGCGTCTCAGTCATACTGGCATAGCTAGCCGCGCTGTCTGCGCGCGTCCACTGCTGGCGCAGATTTGGGCGATTGGCCGCATCCCTGCACAGGCTTTGACCACGCCAACGGAGAAAGAGCGGTCCCGCACTTTGCCCGTGCGACTTTCTCGCAGCCGCACAATCAATATCGGTCTGGGAGAGCACGGGGGGTCCCGAGCTCTGAAGTCTCGTGACGAAGGAGGGGCCAGATGGGCCAAACAATAAGAAACTGGATACGCGGCGCGGCGCTGTTGCCGGTCGCAGTAATGGCGGGGGCTGCTGCTTATGCGCAGGATGCTGACCTCGAGGCGCGGCTTGCCGCACTCGAGGAAAGCGTTTCTGGCAGCGCCAGCGCCTATGTCGATAACAGCTACCTGTTCCTGATTGGCGGCATCATCGTCATGCTGATGGCGGCAGGCTTCTGCATGCTGGAGGCGGGCCTGGTTCGCTCCAAGAACGCGGCGATGCAGTCGACCAAGAACGTTGCACTGTACTCCGTTGCAGGCCTGATGTTCTGGATCGTCGGCTACAACATGGCCTATCCGGGTGAGTCGATCCTGAACGGCCTGCTTGGCGTCACGCCGATGCCGTGGAGCGGCGGCGATCTGAGCGTCGAGAGCGATGCTGGCTACGCCCCGGCCTCCGACTGGTTCTTCCAGATGGTGTTCGTCGCAACGGCTGCATCCATCGTGTCAGGTACAATTGCCGAGCGCGTGAAGCTCTGGCCGTTCCTGATCTTCACGGCTGTCCTGACCGCCTTCATCTATCCGATCGTTGTGTCTTGGGAGTGGGGCGGCGGTTACCTCGACTCCGAATGGGGCTTCTCTGATTTCGCAGGCTCCACGCTTGTGCACTCTACTGGCGGCTGGGCAGCTCTCGTCGGTGCGATCGTCATCGGCCCGCGGATCGGCAAGTATTTCGGCAAGCAGGTCCACGCGATGCCGGGCAACAACATCCCGCTTGCAGCCCTCGGTACCTTCATCCTGTGGTTTGGCTGGTTCGGCTTCAACGGTGCCTCGCAGCTTGCTGCCGGTACCGCGGCTGACATCAACTCCGTCAGCCAGATCTTCGCCAACACCAACCTTGCAGCAGCAGGCGGTGTGATCGCGGCGATGATCACAACGGCAGTCCTTTACAAGGGCAAGGTCGATGCGACCATGGTGTTCAACGGCGCGATCGGTGGTCTCGTGTCCATCACAGCCGAACCACTCGCCCCAAGCATGGGCGCCTCTGTCCTGATTGGTGCCGTTGGCGGGGTGTTGGTGGTTGTCACCGTGCCGCTGCTCGACAAGCTGAAGATCGACGACGTGGTCGGCGCCATCCCGGCGCACCTTGTCTGCGGTATCTGGGGAACGATCATCGTCGCCGCTTCCTATGGCAACGAGTTCATGCCGCCGGCACCGGATGCTGACGGCGCGATCGGCGTCTCCTATGTCGGCCAGCTGGTCGGCGTGGTTTTGACGGGTGTGGTTGTGTCCGCACTGTCTGCAGTTGTCTGGCTCGCGCTGAAGTTCACCATTGGTGTGCGTCCGAGCGCAGAGGCCGAGGAAATGGGTCTCGACCGCGCAGAGATCGGCCTCGAAGCCTATCCGGAATTCACCAACGCCTGAGGCAAGGTGTTCTCCTGACAATGGAAAGCCCCGGCAAACCGCCGGGGCTTTCTCGTTACGGGGGTGAGACATGATTACTGGGGTTCAGTGCCCTTGGACCAATCCATCGGTTCGGTATCCTGTGTCTCTGCCTTTTCCTGCATTCCGGTGTCAGCTTCCGCTTCAACAATTGCAGGCGTCTCATCGGCGGGGATGATCACGGCGTCAATCGCATGAACAACACCATTCGATGCGCCTATGTCAGCCGAAATCACGGAGGCATTGTTGACCATGACAGCGCTGCTGTCCCTTTCGACACGAAGCTCGGTTCCGGCAAGTGTTTCCACCATGGTGTCACCGTCCGCGATGTCCTCGCTCATGATCTCCCCCTCGACGATGTGAGCTTTGAGGATCTTGTCGAGCCGCGCATCAGCTTCACCTGACTCAAGCTTACTGACGAGGTCAGGATCCAGCTTTTCAAAGGCGGCGTCTGTCGGCGCGAACACGGTGTAGGGGCCACCAGATTCAAATGCGCCAGCAAGGTTCGCCTTCCTCACCAGTGTTGCCAGCGTGGTGAAGCGCTGATCGGTCGCAGTCAGGTCAAGAATTGTTCCCTTCGCAGTGAAGTCCGCGGTTGCATCCGCTTCGGAGGCGTACTCAGGACCGCCCATTGCGACGGTCTCGTCATGGTCGGTCTGCGGGTTCACCGTCTCGTCCCAGGCATAGGATTCAATCTCAGGGTCAGGGTCGAGGCGCTCGGTGCGCGTCACCTGGCTGACATCCGCCATATGGGTTTCCGCCTGGAAGACGGGCTCGCCCGTTTCCGGCACGTCGCTGATGGATTGCAGCTCCTGAAGTTGCAGGGCGTTCAGTTCCGCAATGGTCAATTCGTCAAGCTGCGGCTGATCAGATGTGTAGATCACAGCCTCCGGGACGTTAATATCAACATCCTCGGGATTAGTTTCCTGAGCGGTTGCTGCCATACCCGTTAACAGGGCGGCAGCGGCGGGTATAATCAGTGTGCGTTTCATATCGCAGTCTCCTTCCAGTTTATGATCACACCTGAGAAATCGCTGAGACTGCGCACAGTTCCTTTATATTACAGCAATTACACATTGTCGGCGGAGATGCGCCGCCATCATCCGCACCGTGCGCGCATGGGACTGGTGGCCCCCTTGCGCCTTATGGAGGCCGTCGCTTCCGCCATTAATATTATCCGCAAATTTTGATGCACACCGTTTGCCGGGCGTTAAGCGTGATAGGGCAGGGTGGGGGTCCCAGCAAACACCAGCGGAGCGCGGCGTCACCCCATGACAGATTATGCTTATTCCGACGAGGACTACCCCAGCGCCAGCGATCCCGTGTGGCGTATCCTGACAGGGGCTGCCGCTTTCGGTCTGGGTGTGTTTGTCTGTGGCAGCGTTGGCTCCTATGTGCCGACTGATCCGAGTTGGAACTCCGCGACGGATGCGGAAGTACAGAACCTGTTTGGCAGTGCTGGCGCGATCTTCGCTGACTTCGCCCGTCAGTCTCTGGGCTGGTCGTCCTGGACAGCAGGTTTGGCCCTGATGATTGGCGGCGCCATGCGCACCGTGCTGATCGGCGCACCACGCATCCGCCGTTGGTTGCAGGGTCTGCTCTTCATTCCGCTGTCCGCCGCATTCTTCGCGGCCTGGCCCGTTCCGGAATCGTGGCCGCTCAGCGCCGGGCTTGGCGGCGTCGTCGGAGATGGCCTCTTCTATTACGCAGCGATGCCCTTCCGCGCGCTGCTTCTGCCTTCGCCGGACATGTGGGCGGGGCTGACGCTCGGCATGTGCGCGATCTGGGCCGGACTGTCAGCGCTTGGCTTCCGCCGCGCCGACGCACAGCTGCTGAAGGATGCGGCGACCAGCTCCGGCAGGCGCGCCGCGCAGCAGGCGACCGGAATTGGTGGCTTCATGGTCTCCGTCTTCAAATTCCTGAAGCCCAAGAAGAAGGTCCGCCCCGCCGGGGCCCGTGAGACCCGCGAAGAACGTGCCCGCGTGATCAAGAACGAAGAAGAATATGAAGGTGGCGAAGGCTTCATCGCCGACTATGAAGACGACGACTATGAGGACGAAGACCTCGTCGAGGCTGACGCCGAGGACTATGATGTCGAAGACGACGATGACGAAGAAGAAGAGGACGTCCGTCCGCCGCGCTTCAGCCTGCCGATGAATAACAGCCGCAAGGCCGCTGCCCAGCCGCGCGTGCGCAAGTCGGAGCGCAGCCGCAAGTCCAGCCGCCTGCCCTCCATCGATCTCCTCCAGATGCCGGAAGAGCGCGGCGATACGGTGGACGAAGACGCCCTGCTAGAAAAGGCAGCCCGCCTGACGGAAGTCCTGAAGGAATTCGGCGTGCGCGGCCGCATCAAGGAAGTCCGCCCCGGTCCGGTCATTACCCTGTTCGAGATGGAGCCGGCCCCCGGCGTCAAATCCTCCCGCGTGATTTCGCTGGCCGACGATATCGCCCGCTCGATGAGCGCGATCTCTGCCCGCGTCGCGGTTGTGCCTGGCAAGAACGCGATCGGTATCGAACTGCCTAATGAAGAGCGTGACACAGTCTATCTCCGCACGCTTCTGCAAGCAGAGGCCTATAGCGGCACCCGTGCCAGCCTGCCCATGGCGCTCGGCGAAGACATTGGCGGTGTGCCGACCGTGGTCGACCTCGCCAAGATGCCTCACCTGCTGATCGCCGGTACAACAGGCTCCGGTAAGTCAGTGGGCGTAAACGCGATGATCCTCTCGCTGATCTACCGTCACACGCCGGAACAGTGCCGCTTCATCATGATCGACCCGAAGATGCTGGAACTCTCCATCTACGAAGGTATCCCGCACCTGCTGGCGCCGGTCGTGACGGATCCGAAGAAGGCTGTGAACGCCCTTCAGTGGACGGTGCGCGAAATGGAAAGCCGTTACGAGCTGATGTCCAAGGCGGGTGTCCGGAATCTTGCGGGCTTCAATGACAAGGCTGCAAAATACCGCGCCAGCGGCGAGCACATGACCCGCAAGGTCCAGACGGGCTATGACGACCGCGGCAAACCTGTCTATGAGACAGAACTTCTGCCGACGGACCATATTCCGAACATCGTGGTCGTGATCGACGAGATGGCGGATCTGATGATGGTCGCCGGCCGCGAGATCGAGGGCTGTGTCCAGCGCCTCGCCCAGATGGCCCGTGCCGCCGGCATTCACCTGATCACCGCAACGCAGCGCCCGTCCGTCGATGTCATCACCGGCACGATCAAGGCGAACTTCCCGACGCGGATCTCTTATATGGTGACGACCAAGATCGACTCCCGCACGATCCTTGGCGAGCAGGGCGCCGAACAGCTGCTCGGCATGGGCGACCTGCTCTACCAGGCACCGGGCAAGAAATCCCAGCGCCTGCATGGCCCGTTCGTCTCCGACGATGAGGTGGGTGCGGTCGCCGACTGGCTGCGCGACCAGGGAGAGCCGGACTATGTCATGGACATTCTCGAAGGCGCCGAAGACGGCTCCACCGGCTCGGCCGTCATGGACGCCATGCTCGGCACGGGCGGTGGCGACGAGGAAGACGAAC
>MDSW01207255.1_pt1 | contig 15881 bp, 11 predicted proteins | sample 811171 | NCBI WGS metagenome assembly MDSW01 (sample SAMN05326641, study PRJNA326480) | marine metagenome | isolation source: seawater | place: Atlantic Ocean: North West | collected 2012
TGATGCTGGAATTAAATATTATTCAAATTATATTAGAAAATTAACCAAAAATTACGAACATAGTTATACACTTTCTCTATCAGGTTATGGGGACTCTGATATGATAAATTTTTATTCTGAAGACGGAAAAAAAGTCACAAGATCTAAAGAGAATAAAATTGATGTTGGAAGACAATTAAGTGATATGTCAGATGTACTGGGGACAAATAATGTAATTCCCTTTAGTTCTTTTCATCAATACCAAAGGAGTGACTCTGTTTGGGCACAAGAAGAAACTGTGCCAGAAGAAGATTATGCCAAAGGTTTAGATAAGAAATACAACGTTATAAAACCTTTTGTTACCGTAGATTGTATTACTGGAGAAGTTGAGAATATTAAACCAGAAAAATTGAAAATTGAAATAAAAAGTCCTGAAGAATTTGGAGATAATTGGAGTGATCAATTAGAAAAAAATGACATTGAAATAATAAATAAATATTTTTTAACTAAAGAAAAATTAAATCATGTTGTGGGATTTATTAGAATTAAGGTCGGTGGTAAGGAACATATAGTTGATTTTAAAAATAAATTAAAAAAAGGTGTTACATTTGAAGTGCCAAGAAATAGCTTAATGGAGACAGTAAGAAATAATATCTTTGATGACTTATTTATTGGAAATTTTATGAAAACAACTTTACATAATATGGATAGTATGTATGAGGGTTATTTTAATTATATAATTTCTAAATGGTCAGATAATGGTGGGGTAAATACTAAAGAGGAATTTGAAATTTATAAAAATCATTATAAAGAAAAAATAGGACAATCTTTTTTATATTACAACTTCTTAGATCAATCAAAAAATACATTTTTAAGATTTATTACTAAGAATACAAATAGCAAAATATACAAAATTTCTAGAAAAATTTATAATTTAATCAGATAAATTTTTGCTTGAGAAATTTTGTTTTATCTAAATTTTGGTTGAAATTGAGTTACGTTATTATTTATTTTGTGCAAATTTGGGTATTTCATTAAAATTTTCTTTATATCAGATATATTTAAATACCTATTATTGCTTTTAAAATGAGAAAATAACTTTAGAAAAAAAACATAGTCATCTTTAGTATCAATGGTGAGTCTGTATTTTTTTGGAATAAAAAACTTCTTCGGCATATTTATATTTTTGATTTTAAATTTTTTCTTACCTAAAGTATAAAAATACAAAGTTGGAAATTCACAAAAAATTTTTTTATTTTTTAATTTTTTTACCTGTGCTTGTGCAAACTTTAATTTATCTTTGTTTATAATATTTATATCTAGGCCTAAGGCTAATTTTCTTTTTTTTAAATTTCCAAAATGATTATTGGTTAAAAAATCAATCTTTGTATTTTTCAAATAATAATTTAGCATGTAGTCAATTGCTTTGGCATCTACAAGTGGGTTATCACCAGTTAGCCTAACAACAATATGTGCTTTAAATTTATCTGCTGCATCTACTACTCTTTTAATTACATTTCTCTCACTGCCTCTAAAATAATTGTATTTTTTTTTAATTGTTTTTACAATTCTATCATCTTTACGATTAAGTGTTGTTGCAACTACAACATGATCAATTTTTTTTGAAAATTTTAATCTGTCTAAAATTATTTTAATTATTTCTTTTCCATTAATCTTTTTTAATACTTTGCCATTTAACCTTTTTGAACTAAGTCTTGCTTCTACAATTGCTACAATTTTTTTTTTCATCTTAAATAATTTGAAATAATTGTTTTAATTCTATCTAAACCTTTTCCATCTATTAATTTCGAATTATTAAAAAAATATTTTCTTTTATCTATTAAATCATGATGATTTAATAGAGTTAGCAAACTTTTTTTGGTTAAGTTTTTTGGTTTTCCAGCATTAATAATAGCATTTTTTTTATTAAAATATTTAATTGCATAACGCTGATGTCCATAATTTTCGAAAACTATTGGAAGTTTTCCAGATGCTATAGATTCAAACATAACTGTTCCTCCTGTACAAACGCAAATATCAGAGCCATTAATTACTGAAGATAAATTATTAAGCCCTGTAATTTTTTTTATTTTTGAATTATTAATATTAAAAATTTTGTTTGTTTTTTTTACTCCTGGACCTACTACAATACTAGTTTTATATTTTTCTTCATCTTTTAAATAATTTGCAATTTTGAACAAAAAATTTTTATAATCAGAACCACCTGACATTATAAGTACTTTTTTAATTTTTTTATTTTTTTTTACAAAAATTTTTTTTTTAAATCTTTTGTTTAAAATAATATATTTTTCCCCTTGGTATATTTTCATTTTTTTTTGAGGTAAAATCTTTTTTTTTGCAAAATAAATCCCGTTAATAATAACTCCTCTATTAAATATTTTTGTATTTATTTCCTCAAAGCTAATTTTTTTTTTTATATTAAATTTATTAATTATTTTAGCTAAATTTTTTTCAATTCCCAAGGTATCTATTATAAAAATATCATCTGAACTAAATTTAATTTTTTTTATATTTTCTTTTGAGTAAAATAATATTTTTTCCTTACATCTTTTTTTTAAAAATCTAATTGTAAAAAAATTTTTTTTTGTCAAAAAAATAAAATTAAATTTTTTTGATAGTTTTTCTTTTAAAAAAAAATATAATTGTAAGATTCTTGTTAAATGGCCAAAACCTGAATGTCTTCCTTGATCTGCATCTACGCGAAAATAAATTGTTTTCTTCATTATAGTTTAATGTTAAATAACCTGCTTTATGTCAAAAAATTTTAAAATCTCAAGTTTCGAGATTAAATCAACTGATAAAGTTTTGAAAGCACTAAAAGTTTTCGATAGAAATAATGTTAATTTAGCAATTGTTGTAAATAAAAAGAAAGAATTTTTAGGAATAGTCACTTCTGCTGATATAAGAAGAGGTTTTTTAAAAGGGTTTACTGTAAATAGCTCTGTTTTAAAAATTTATAATTCTAAACCATTATTCTTAAAAGGAAAGATTAACGAAGATAAAATATCTAACACAATATCATCTAAAAAATTTTCACAAATTGATCCTGAGTTCATTCCTCTAATTAATGAAAATGGAAAAGCCTACGATTTAATAAAAAAAGATCAAATTTATAATTATCCAAAAAAAAGAAAGATATTTTCAAATATGCTTCCAAAAATATTGGTTATTGGAGGTGCTGGATATATAGGCAGCGTTTTAATAGAAAAACTAATATTAAAAAAATTTAAAGTAATTTTATTTGATAAGTTTGTTTACAATGATATTAAATTTTTTAAAAAAAAATATAAAAATACTAATTTGAAAATAATAAATGGAGATTCTCAAAATATTAATAAAATATTTAATGCGGTAAAAGAAAGTGATGCAGTCATTCATCTTGCCGAACTTGTAGGAGATCCATTATGTGAAAAAAGACCAGCAAAAACTTATGCGATAAATTATCTTGCGTCTATTACTATAGGAAATATATGTAAAAATTTAGGCATTGATAAATTTATCTATGTCTCATCATGTAGCGTGTATGGAGCTAATAAAAATATAACTAATGAAAAATCATCAATTAATCCCCTAAGTATTTATGCTAAACTAAAAGCTTTGTGTGAAAAAAATTTAATAAGAAATCTTGGAGAAACTATCAGACCTTGTATTTTAAGACTTGGTACTGTTTATGGAGCATCAGACAGACCGAGATATGATTTGGTAATTAATTTATTTTCTGGATTAGTGGCTAATAATAAACCAATAACTATCAATGGTGGGAATCAATGGAGACCTTTCGTACATGTAAAAGATGTGGCAGATGCAATCATTAAAATAATTAACTCTGACAAAAAACTAGTAAATGGACAAATAATGAATTTAGTAGGTGAAAACGTACAAATATCAAAAATTGGTCAAATTATTAAGTCAATTTATCCTAGTGTAAAAATTAAATATGAAAACAAGACATATGACAACAGAGACTACAGAGCATCAAATAGAAAAGCAAAGAGAATTATTAAATTTAGACCAAATTATAAAATAGTCGATGGTATAAAAGAAGTGATTAACCAGACCAAAAGAAATAAAATTAAAAACTTATTTAATAAAAAATATATTAATATTTTAAATTATAACAAATTTTAATGAAAAATATAAAGCTTTCTGAACCATCAATTGATAAAAATGAGATTGATTCAGTTATAAAAGTTTTAAAAAGTGGTTGGTTAACTTCTGGTAAAATAACTCAAATATTCGAAAAAAAAACAGCAAAATATTTAAAATCAAAAAATATAATTGCTGCAAACTCTTGTACTAATGGTATTTTTGCATCTATCAAAGCTCTCAATTTAAAAAAAGGTGATGAAGTGATTACTTCGCCATTTACCTTCATAAGTACAATTAATACAATACATCAATTAGGATTAAAAATTAAATTTGCAGACATTAATCTATCAGATTTCAATATTGATACGGAAGATTTAAGAAATAAAATATCAAAAAATACAAAATGCGTATTAGTTACTCATTTTGGTGGAAATCCATGTAATTTAGAAAATGTTTTTAAAATTTGTAGAAAAAAAATTCATATTATTGAAGACGCTGCAACTGCACTAGGGGCTGAATACAATAAAAAAAAAATAGGGAGTTTTAAAAGATCCATCTCAATTTTTAGTCTTTACGCTAACAAAATAATAACTACTGCTGAGGGTGGTTTGGTGTCAACTAGTGATAATGAGTTAGCAAGAAAAATTAGAAATTTAATTTCATTAGGTATAGACAAATCTCCATGGAAAAGAAATAGTGAAAAATTTACTTATAAGTATGATCTCAAATATCCAGGATACAAATTTAATTTTACTGATTTGCAAGCTAGCATAGGAATTGAGCAACTAAAAAAAATAAATAAAATTATCTCAAAAAGAAAAAAAATAAGAAGAAAATATGATAGCTATTTAAAGCCTCTCGTTAAAAAAAATCTTATTAGCTTATTCAGAGAGAGCAAAAATACTAAAAGTGCTGAATATATATACACTATACTTATTAAAAATCGTAATTTTTCAAGGGATAAGTTAATTCAATATCTAAATAAAAAAAAGATATCAACTTCTGTACACTATATACCAGCGTTATATTTGACATATTATAAAAAAATGTTCAAAAGTAATAACTTGAATAATACAAAATTTGCTTACAAAAATATTGTTTCTATTCCTTTTCATAACAATTTAAAAGAAAGTGACATTAAATATATATCAAAAGAAATTTTAAATTTTTTCAAAATATGAAAATCAGCAAGCAAAAAGCATATATAATTGCAGAAATTGGTATTAACCATGAAGGAAAATTTAATACAGCTAAAAAACTAATTATAAATGCTGCTAAGGCTGGTGCCGATGCAGTAAAATTTCAAATTTTTAATCCAATTACTTTAGCAACTCAAGACATTAAGAAAACTCAGCATCAAAAAAGAAAAATTAAAAAAAAAGAAAGTTTATTCAAAATGTGGAGTAGAATGACTTTTACATTAAATCAATGGAAAAATCTTAAGAAGCTCGCTAAGAAAAAATCTTTAGATTTTATTTGTTCTGTATTTGATGAAGAAAGTATAAAAAAAGCTAAATTAATTGGTATAGATGCTTATAAAATAGCTTCGTCGGATTTAACTGACTATAAATTATTTAAATTTTTAAAAAATGTAAAAAAACCAATTTTATTATCGACTGGAATGGGTTCACATAGAGAAATTAAAAATGCAATTATTAAAATTAGATCAAAAAATCTATATATTCTTCATTGTGTTTCATTATATCCATGTCCTGAAAATCTTGTAAACCTAAGTAGAATTATATCTATTAAAAATAAATATAAAAAACCTACCGGTTACAGCGATCATTCTATTGGGACAAATGCCTGTATAGGAGCAATTGCCTTAGGTGCAAGAATAATTGAAAAACATTTTACACTTGATAAAAAAAGAATAGGTAGTGATCATTTGCTTTCAGCAAACTTTCAAGACTTAAAAGAAATTTGTAAATTTGCAAAAAACTTTAAAAAACACTTTGGTGAAGGCAGTATAGAGCCCTCAAATAAAGAAAAAAGGATGAGAAAATTTTTTAGAAAATCAATATTTGCTAAAAATGATATTCTTACTAACGATACTTTTTCATTGAAAAATCTAGATACTAGAAGACCTGGTAAATATTTGACAGCAGATAAAATTGATATGATTATAAATAAAAAGGCCAAAAGAAGAATTAACAAAAATGAGTTAATCAAATTACGTCATATAAAATAATTATAGGTTTACTGTTAAGTAATTTATATTAGTTTTTTTAATATTTTTAAACATCACATGTTTTTTTTTAATTTTATGATTAATAAATTTAATTTTATTTTTACTTAAATTTTCCCAACCAAATCTTTTATAAAATTTTCTCATTCTTTTATTGCAAATGAGAACTGCATTTAATTTTTTTTTGGATATAATATTATTGTTAAATATCATCAATTTTGAACCAAATCCTTTTTTTCTAAACTTTTTATCAACTAAAAATGTATCAAATACAAATATTTTAATTTTTTTTTTATTTAAAAATCCTTTTTTAACTCTAAGAGCCGTATAGCCAATTATACTGCGCTTATAAAGAAGCAAGTTATTTGTGTCGCTTAGATCTATATTTTTAGTAAACCATTTTTTTTGCGAGCGCAAAGAATAATTATAAACTTGTTTTTTTAAAGATAGAATTTTTTCAATATTATAAGTTGTTAAATTTTTTGTCAAAATTGATTTGAATTTAAGATATTTATTCATTAAAGATTGTATTATAATAATATATATGTTATTTTTTAATATCCAGCAAAGTTTATAACTATATCTCTACAAATGAAATTAATAGGAAAGTTAATAAATTAGCCAAAAAATTTAAGAACAATTGATGAGTAAAATTATACGTGAAAATAAAATTATTAAAAAAATTTTTTACAATTGGCAAAGTAATAGGTTCATCAATGAAATTTATTGGCTCAAAAAACTAGCTAAATACAATTTTACTCCTAAAATTTTAGATATTAATTATCAAAAAAAAATTATTACATTAACTAATGAAGGCAATAGATTAAATTTATCAAATCTTCCAGGTAATTGGGAAAACCAATTACAAAAAATTATTAAGATATTAAAAAAAAATAATTGTTTTCATGGTGACATTAACTCTGAAAATCTTTTAGTCAAAAATAAAAAGCTAAAGTTAATAGATTTTTCCCAATCTACTAAAAATTCCGGTAAGAATATTATTTATTTAAAAAAAAGAATGTTTTTTGATGATTATGCAAAAAATAGAATTGAGATAAGTATAAACAAAGCTTTTTATAATTCTAATGATTTAAGAACTTTAGTAATTTGGAATAAGTTTAATAATAATATTATAGATAAAGAAATTTTAAAAAATTCAAAACTTAAAATCGTTGACAAAATACTTATCTCTAAAAATTGTTATGAAGATATTTATAAAGATAGAATCTTTTGGTTGGATCAATTCTATAATCGCCCTATAGATAGAGGAACTCCTAAGTTAAAATCTGATATATTTTGTTACATAATTGTAAGTAAAAATCCTATTTTTAAATTAAATAAAATGCTTTTTACAAATGAAAAAAGGGTTGTAGATGAAAATATCTTTAAATTTAAAAAAAAAATAAGAAAAAAACGTCAAAATATAATTCATATATCTGATAACTTTGAGGAAGCTAAAAGAAATGCTTTTTATTTATCGAGAAATAAAAATAATTATCCATACAAATATTTTATAAATTCACAGCTTAATCATAGTTCTCTTTCAAGTTTAAAAAATAGATTAAATAAGGAAAAAAAATTAAAATATATTTTTTTAAGGGATAAAGGAGATAAAAACGGAGATATTGATGTACTTTGCAATAACTATTTTTTATTTAAAAGATCAATTGATGGGCAATCTTTTAAGCATAAAAATTTAAACATATTATCCAATTCTGGAGATCCTTATGAAGATTATGGTTTTAAAGTTTCAAATTTTGCAAGAATAAGAAAAAAAGAAATTTTTTTTGATATAAGATCTGTGGGTGATAATTATTTTTGTAAGAACTGGCAAATCAATTTAATTAAAAATAGAGTAAAACAGCTAAACTATTTTACATTAAACAAAAAAGATAAATTATATTCAATTATTTATCATATCGTTTATCACAAAGGATATATTGATAAAAAATATTTAAAATTTCTAAAAATAAATTTAAAAAAAGATGATATTTCATTTTATTTTTTAAAAAATTTAATAGACAAATATCTTGTTCAAAAAAATTATTTATTTACTAGACCGGAAGATCTTACAATACCTATTACATTTAAAATGAAAAAGGAAAATTATAAAAAAGAATTTAATTTTATTAATAAACAAATAGAAAGAAATAATCATTCTGGAGTTAACAAAATGTTATTAAATTTATTTAAGTTTCAGGGTTTTAAGTGTTTGTTTAGTATTATATTCTTATCTTTAATGGTAAAAAATCAAATAAAATATTTTAAACAAATACTAAAACATTTTATATTTAAAAAAATATCAAGATCATATTTTACTTTGTGAAATAAAGAGTTGAACCAATGTCATTAAAACCAAATATATATATACCAATTGAAATTATGTATAGGGAGTTAACCTCAAGAGTATATCTAGCAGGATGCTTAGCAAAAGCAGGTTATAGAATTTATGTGGGAGGCAAAATAGGTATCTTTAATTTAATTAAAAATAAAAAAATTAAGGAAGGTATTTTTTTTTATAAAAGCGCTTTTAGTCAAAGCACAAATCAAACACTTAAGTTAATTAAAAAGTGTGACCATACAGTAGTCCTTGATGAAGAAATGGGATTAGCAATGGGAAATGTTCCTGCAGCATTGCAGTATAGAATAGTTAATCTTAATCATATTAGTAAATTTTTTGTTATTGGAAAAGATTTAGAGAAAAAAATAAAAATTAAAGCAAAATTAAATAAGAATAAAATAATTGCTAGTGGTTGGCCAAAATATGATTTATGTAAAAAAAAGTATTTAAAATACTATTTTGAAAAAGCAAAAAAAATTAAAAAAAAATATGGTAAATTTTATTTATTTGCATCAAATTTTGGTATTCTTAATAAGGAGATTTTGGAAGAGAGAAAAAAAAATAAACTTTATAAAAAAAAATATAATAGAAAAAATATGAAAGTTGTTAACGAAATAGCAACAAATGCTTATTCGGACTATAAAAATTTTATTAGAAACGTTAATGATTATTCAAAAAATAATAAAACAAAAATCATAATAAGACCACATCCAGGAGATATAAGCATCGATAATTGGAATAATGATATTAAAACTAATAATAATTTAAAAGTTATTTATAAAGATGATATAACTCCATGGATTATTGCCTCGGAGGGATTAATTCACAGAGGATGCGGTACATCTATTGAGGCCATGATATTTAATAAAAAATTATTTTATTTCTTGCCAAGCCGCAGAATAAATAATTATGAAAAAAATATACCATTTAAAATTTCAAACAAAATAAAACATTTAAACACTGAAAAATTAAAAAAAACAAAAATTGTGAGCTACAAATTAAAAAGAATTCTAAAAAATAATGTATCTAATTATGATAAAACTCTTTCTTCAGATATAATAATAAAACATCTAAATGTTTTAAAAACAAAAAAAACAGAAAAACTTCACAGTTTTCAAGTAGATCTAAAACTCACTGAATACTTAGGAAAAATAAAAAATGTATTTAGAAAAAATAAAATAAATCAGAAAATGCCTGATTTAATGGATTTAAAATTAATAAAAGATAAAATGAAAAATATATTTAATTTAGATGATTTTAATATAAAAATTTTAGGGGGAGAAACTTTTGAAATTGAATATAAAAAGAACAAATAAAAATAAGTATTTAAATTAATTCACTAATTAGTCTATTGCCTGCTTTTTTGTCCAAATTATTAAAATAAAGATCTACTAATTTGTCTATTTTCTTTTTTGTACTTCTGCTTTGTTTATATTTATTTTCTATACAATTTATCAAATTTTTTATTAAAAATTTTTTGGAGTTGCTACAAATAGTACAGTTTTTTAAATCAAATAATTCACCATTATTAAGATCTTGATAAGGAGAAAAAACAATTTTTCCAGCTGCTAATGCCTCAAAAACAACTGTAGAACCATTATATGCAATCACTATACCATTTTTTTCTAAAAGATCATGTCCAGAACCTCCTTCGACAAAATTTACTCTATCTTGAAATTCTGCAAAAATATTTGTACTTGCTTTAAAGCTATCCTTTGATTTGATGGTTAGTTTAACTTCTGGTTTAAGTTTTAAAACTTCATATAATAATTGAAAAGTTTTTTCTTGAAGTTTTCCATAATTTACTTTTGTTTTATTTTGAAATAATGGATTTTTTGGTTTTTTTATATATGGATTATTTAAATTGGGTAGATATCTAGTATTAAAAAAATATAAAATTATATTTTTGTTCAAATCTTTATTTCGAATTGAAGAATTTGATTCTATATTCAGACTATTTATTAGTCTTGGCATACCAACTACTTTAATTTTTTTAGCGGTTGAAACTTTACTTTCAATTAATAATTTTTTTTCAAAAGAATTATATGTTAGTATTTTTGTGCCATAAAATTTATTGGCTGTATTTGAGTATATCCATTTAATACAACTTCTATAACTAGGAGTGTGCATTACCTCTTTGTGTAATGAATAAAATTCTAATCCTAAACTTTTTGATACCTTTTGAAGTTCAACTTCACACTTATAGAAAATATTAAAATTAATAAAGCCATCAAAATTAAAAATACTTTGTAACTTTTGAAATAGTTTGAACAAATAATCATTATATTTTTTTTGACCATTCAAAATATTTTTATTTTTTGTAAAATAATCATAATCTGTACGATGATCATTTTTTACAAAACAATTATAGAAAATTTTTAAAATTTTCCTTTTTATAACTAATAATTCAATACTTGATTTTTTTGATTGAAATGCTGCAGTTATGTCATCAATTCCAACTGATTTATGTAATACTAAAAATCTCTTTTTGATTTTTCCGTATTCTATTTTTTTAATTCTTCTTAGTGAAAAAAAAATTAAATATGCTGGTATAGTAATTAAATTAAGCTTACACGAATATTTGAGTAAAAAGTATAAAATAGAAAATAAAAAGTTGTTCATGAATTTTTATAATGAGCTTAAGAGTTGCTTTAATAATGTGCTCTTTAACATTAAATTAAATGACAATCAAATATTTTAAAAGACATTTATTTTTTAAAAAGTTTTTGCTCTTTAATCTCATAAACATGATCACATATATCTAGAGCGCTAATTCTATGTGAAACAATAATTATAGTTTTTTTTCCTTTAATTTTATTTAAATCACTTATTATTTTACTTTCAGTGTTAACATCAAGAGAACTTGTAGCCTCATCGAGAATTATTAATTCTGGATTTTTATATAAAGCTCTCGCTATTCCTATTCTTTGTCTTTGGCCTCCAGATAAACGTACTCCTTTTTCACCAACAATTGAATCCAGTCTTGATTTTGAAATATCTAAAAATTCATCAATTTGTGAAATTTCCATCGCATGTTCTAAAAATTTATCGTTTACTTTGTTGTCAAAATTTAGAGCAATGTTATTTTTTAGTGTATCATCTAAAATAAAAACATCTTGCGGAACATATCCAACTATATTTTGCCAACCTCTTAAATTTTCTTGAATATTTTTTTGATCAACTAAAACTTTCCCATTTTGTGGTCCTATAAGACCCAGTATTAAATCTAAAAAAGTCGACTTCCCTACTCCAGTTTTACCAATAATACCTATACAAGAATTTTTTGGTATTTTAATATTAACTTTTTCAAATACTTTATTTGAAGTACCTTCATATGAAAAAGACAAATCTTCAAATTTTATATAATCTTGAAAACTAAATTCAGAAAATTTTGTATCAATAATGTTTATTTTATCTAAATTTTTAAATTCATTATATAAATTATTTAAGGATGGAGATCCTGCTCTCATTATTTGAATATTTACTATTATTTTGTTTACACTAGGAACTAGCTTGATAGCTGCTGCTGCAAATAATGTAAGTTTTGGTAAAATTTCTATAAAGCTATTCGAGCTAGAGCTACCGACGAAATATATAATTATAATTGAAAATAGAATAACAGTTAAAAGTTCAAAAAAATGTTTAGGAATTGACATTAAAAAAGACTGAGTTCGAGATAACATCAAATTATTTTTTGTAAAAAGAGTAAATTTCCTTAAAAAAGGATCTTCCTTTAAAAATATTTTTATAGATTTTATTCCTTGAAAAGCGCTCTGAGCATATAAAATTATTTTTTGTGAGTTAAATAAATGACCTTCTCCTATTTTTTTTAATTTTGACTTAATAGATAAGTAAAATATAAAACCAAAAAAAATATAAATAGAAATAATAATAAATACACTTTGAAACTCTATAAACATTAATATGGATAAAATTCCAACTAAAATCAAACTATCTAAAACAAGATGAATTAAAGGTACAAGTAATTTTTTAACAAATTGGTTTGCCTCACCATGCACATTTCTCATCAATGTTGACGAATTTCTTTTTAGATAAAAATCATAGTCTGCATATATATATTTATTAAATAATTTAGAAGCTATGGCAGTATTCATTGATGCTGCAAAAGTAAATTGGTACCAGTGAAAAAGTAGATAAAAAATAGTCTTTATAAAAAAAACTAAAACCAATAGAGATAAGATTAAATAAGTGCTTGTGGTTCCAAAGTAGTTCGCTAAATAATTAAGCTCTTTTTCAAAAAATAAAAAATTTCCCTCAGCTACAACTGATATGGTTGGCAAAATTAATCCGATTCCCAGTAATTCAAAAAAAACACTTGCAACTAATAAAAAGAACAAAAATACTATTTTGTTTATAAAATTATAAGGTATTAAGTAAAAAATTTTTTTTAAATAATCCATAATTATGAATGTTATTGCTATAATGATATTAAATTAAATTAAGTTGATCTTATGACTAACTTATTATAATTGAAAGATAATTTATAATCAATTTAAGGTAAAAAAATGACCAAATTTATATTGGGCATACAGTCATTTGCTAATCATGATTCTGGGGCGTGTGTTATAAAATTTGGAAACAAAACAAAACCAGAATTAATTGCTATTAGCGAAGAAAGAGTTCTAAGAAAAAAATACCCTTACACTTTTCCCATTCATTCAATTTTGTATTGCATGAAGTATTTTAAAATTAAAAAACTTAGCGAAATTGACTTAATTGTTAGTGATTGGATAAGAATAAAAAGATGGCTTAGGTCTGGCCCATCATATAACTATCAAAAATTTGATTATATAAAAGAAAAGTTAAATTTTGATAAAAAAAAAATATATCAAATTGATCATCATTTAGCTCATGCTGCTAGCGCCTATTATCCTAGCAACTACAAATCGTCAGCAATTTTAATTGTTGATGGAAATGGATCTGACGTAGAAACGAATAGTTACTTTTTAGGAAAAGGTAATAAAATTAAATTATTAGAAAATTATAAATGTCATGGTATCGGGGCCGCTTACGGAGCAGTCACAAAAGAAATTTTAAATTTAGGCACAGGAGGTGAAGGAAAAACAATGGGATTAGCTCCTTATGGTAGATCAAATAAAAATATTAAAATCCCCTATGTAATAAACGGCGTAAAAACAAATTTCAGTAAATTTATGTTAAGAATGCCCTTTTCAGATGTAATGAATCAATTACACGCTAATTACAGACCAAATGTAATTAGGCAAAAAGTGGTTAAATCTAATTATCATAATGTTACAAATAAATATTATTCTGACTGGGCTTATAAAATTCAAAAAACTTCAGAAGAAGTAATGATTGGACTTGGTAAAGATTTATATAAAAAAACTAAAGAAAAGAATATTTGTTTAGCTGGTGGAGTTGCCTTAAATTCAGTAGCAAATGAGAAATTATTTCAAAAAAATAATTTTAAAGATATATTTATATTTCCTGCCTGTTCTGATGCAGGTATACCTTATGGTTTAGCAGTTTGGGCATATCATAATTTATATGGAAATAAAAAAAGAATACCTTTCAAAAATGCATATACGGGAATTACTTATAAAAAAAAAGATATAGTTAAAATTTTAGTTAAATTTAAAATTGATTTTAAAGAAATTTCTAACAAAAAAATTGCAGAATTATTATCCAAAGGAAAAATTATAGGAAATTTCCATGGTGCAAGCGAATATGGTCCAAGAGCTCTTGGAAATAGAAGTATTTTAGCCGATCCTAGAAAAAAAAGTATTCGAAATTATATAAATAAATTTGTTAAACACAGAGAAATGTTCAGACCTTTTGCCCCAGCTATACTTGAAGAAAAATCACTCGAATATTTTAAAGTAAATAAATCTCCATTCATGCTTAGAGTAACAACTTGCAAAAAGAAAAAAAATATTCCTTCATCTTTACACGTTGATAATACTGCCCGAGTACAAACTGTTAATAAAAATGAAAATGAGAAATTTTATTCTATTATAAATGAATTTGATAAAATTACTGGCGTTCCAGTTCTTTTAAACACCTCATTTAATGATGCAGGAGAACCATTAGTTGAAACTCCTTTGGATGGAATCATATCTTCTTTGAAGACTAATTTAGATTTTTTAGTGCTAGAAGATTATGTTATTTCACTAAAGAAACTTAAGCAGAACAAAAAAAAATTACTAAATAAGCTTATAAAAACTAGGAAATTACAGATTAAAAGAGATGAAAAATTAGCTTTAGAAAAAATAACTAAAAAATATTCAAATATTGAATTAAAAAGAAAAATCAAAAAAAATAATAAACTAGCAAAGGAAAATTGTTTAATTCAACCCATAAAAAGAATTTCGAACTTTTTAGATAGTTTTAATAAAAATGATCCATTAACAATAATTGGATCAAATGATCATACAAATATATTAGTTAAATTATTTGAAAAAAAATTAAAAAAAATACAAAACATTTATTTTTATCAAATAAATACAAATGATATTTATAAAAAAAAGAAAAAAATAAATTTTTTTAATACAATAAAATTTATTAAAAAAAATAAAAAAATGAAATATCTTATTTCAACATTTCAATATATGGATGAGATAGAGCATAAATTAAAGAATAATGTTTTTTTTAATCCATATGATAATGGATCTAGAAGTATAATTGACTATTACTATATAAAAAAATTTAATGCTAAAAATAAAATTTTTAGTAAAGAAATTTATTAAAAATTCAATTGAAAATATAGTTTTTCTTCAGCACCATAGCTATGCTTATCATCTCCTCTGAAAGGACTATTGGCTCCATTGAAATCAAAAAGTCTAAATTTGTCAACATAGGTATTTAATAAACTATTTATTCCCCATGCCATTATACCCTTTTTTTTCCAATTAATTTCGGCAGAATTTAAAACAAGATGTACAGACATTTTATCAAATAAAACTAAATTAAAATAAACTAGTTTATCATTTTGTATATCTTTAAAGCATCTAATTTCACCAAAACCTTGATTTGCTAAATTAAATAAATTAATTAAATCTTCTTTTAATTTTTTTTCTTCAACCCTTGAATTTTTTTTTAAGTTTGTTTTAAAATACAAATTGACCATTTCGTTTATATTTTGATCGCAAGGAACAATTTTATTTTCATTCTCTAAAAAATTTTTAATTTCATATCTTCTGACATATCTATAGTTAGACATGATTTTTTTTAAATTATTATTTTCTAAAAGATTAATTACAGCTGAATATTTTGGAGTTATAA